>Ga0272440_1000865_pt1 | contig 25528 bp, 12 predicted proteins | sample SSMMMBAug17_FD_192440 | JGI IMG/M metagenome (GOLD analysis project Ga0272440, IMG submission 192440) | Marine sediment archaeal communities from Little Sippewissett salt marsh, Falmouth, MA, United States - SSM-MMB-Aug17 | ecosystem: Environmental > Aquatic > Marine > Wetlands > Sediment ...
ATTGAGGGCGCTTTAGCGTCCTTTCTCAATTCAGCGTTGGGCTTTAGCCCTACGCTGTTCTTGCAATTGCCGAGATCGAGCATTCCTTGTATGAAATTCATTTCCCCTAAACTGTACATACGCCCTTCTTTATCTTAAAAAATGTTCATCGGGGTTTTTGTACTGTAGAGACGTAGCATGCTACGTCTCTACGATGCCAAACGATTTAAGCGTTTCTTAAGTCGGTAAACTCGGGCTGACAAAACTCTGGAACATGCCTTAATTTTGACATATAATCTTGCGCGCGAGCTGTATAAACATCAGCAGGCAGATGATTCAAGGCAATCATCTCTTTTTCAAATGTCTTTTTGATCTTTCCAGGTACACCAGTAACCAGCGACAATGGTGGAACGTGTGTATTTTCCAATACAACAGATCCAGCAGCAATTATTGATCCTCGACCAATGATTGCACCATTCATCACAATAGCCCCCATGCCGATAAGACAGTCATTTTCAATCGTACATCCATGAACCACACAGCGATGACCAATGGTCACCTTGTTTCCTATTGTCAGGGGTTTTCCGGGATCAGCATGACATACAGACAAATCCTGAATGTTTGATTCTTCACCAATAGTGATTAAATCTGTATCACCTCGCACCACAGTATTGAACCATATGGATGCATTTTTCAGTATGCGAACCTGGCCAATCACTGCTGCACCGGGAGCAATATAGACTGTCTCATGGATTTCTGGTCTCCAATTTTCTATTTCATACACAGACATCATTTACCTCCAGATATTTGGATCTGTGATAATAATAAAATCAGCACTATCTTTGAGCTGCGGATTAAACCTCGGGAAACTTTCATTCCGAACAATATTGATAATGATCATTTGCACATCAGGGCGATAGTGGCTCAAATGTTCTGGTATACCGGCGCCTGACATTGTGTGAAAATAGCCATTCAAATGAAGAATCAATGCTTTTGGTGTATTAGATAATTCTTCATTAATACTATAAGCCATCGTGGCATCCCACATATTTTGAGCCTCAAGAAAATGAGAATCACCGAATATTTCCTTATGTGCCGATTTCATCATTAAATCTTTGTCTTGAATCGCTTGAAAATTATTTTTCATTTTTTCTGATGGTGGTTTTACCGGCAAAGGTGCGATCCAGGTTTTCGCAATAGCAGACAAATCATTCAGTGCAGACGTTCCTTGCCGCGCCACTTGATGAATATATCTTCGGGGAGCATTGGCTGCAAGAACTTTCAAGTTATTGTTTTTTGCATATTTGACCAATGAATGATAATCCTGAACATAATTATGCCAGGGACGCGCACATGATAAAAAATGATGTTCATTGATAATGTTCAATAAGTATTCATCCAATATTATCTGAACATCACGCGCGAACATTTCCATTGATAAAACAATTTGCCTTCTTTTTGAGGCATTCGCATTCTTCCAATAACGATCAGTTGTTTTACGTAAAATCAGATATTGAAGATAATGCGCAACAGGATCATTGTGTTTTTCACCCAAAAACACCACATGAACACGGCCGATATTGTAAAGAATACGTTCTAATGAAGCCGATTTACCGGTAGAATCATAAATGCGGTATTGTTTATTCGTAAATTTCATTGTTTTTTTTTGTGAAACAGGCAGATGTGAATATTGTTCTTTACTAATTGTGACTTTTTTTGTTGCACATCCAATAAAAATGGTCCCCAGATATATGAATATCAATACATATATCTGGGGAATGGGTCTCTCTGTTTTTGGTATAAAAATCATTAGATTACTTTCATCACAATTTTCTTTTAATGATTGATTAATTTAAATTTTAAAAATCTGTCTTTACAGTGGAAGCTATAGGCCGCCTTAGTCCTCGCCAAAAATGAAGTAAGAAGGACTCTTTTTTCTTATTCTTTACAGCCTGCGCTTCTTCATACTGACTTTTTTGTTGTTTGCGAGCGAGACTTCGTCTCAATCTCAAATGCCGCAACTGATCTAGAAAAGGTTCTCGATCTTCAACACACGCAAAAAGGATTTCTCCTGAAATCGCATCAATAGAAACATCTGTAACAGCTTTGATCTGTGTCGCATATGCCTCACCCAGTAATCCGGTCTCACCAAAATAGTCTCCAGCACCCATGCGGTCAACTTCAATCAGTTCACCATCATCTGATGGAAAATACACGCAAACAGCACCTTTTCGAATAATATAAAATCCATCAGATTTCAATTCATCATGATTCACAATAATCTGATCTGCTGCAAAGGTTTTACGTTTAAAATGCGGGACAAGCTCCGATTTGTCATGAATGCCGATACCTTCAAGAATATCCAGACGATCTAATATATCAAACAATTTCTGATGTGGAAAACGAAAACTCTGTCCCATCATGGATAAGGTCACTTCTGCAAAGCGCAAATGTTTCCATATGGATGTCCATACATCGTCAATGCGACGTTTTCGATTGGCATAATCATTAATACAAAAAAATATGTCAAACCATGCATTAAGTTCAGTTGTACCTTTATAAAATATTTTTGGTGAAGGCGTTGTAATCACATTTCTGGTGGCAAATACAGCTGCAGTCAAAATATTTTCAACAGTTTCCGGTGATACGAGGTGACTAAAGGGGACCTTGAGCTTTATCCAGTTTAATTCTCCCGGGGTATTGTAGTTTTGAATGGATGATTCTGTCGCCTTACTGTTGGGAATACACAAAACTGCGTTTTCACCAGTTTTGACGCGTGTGGATCGCCAGGTGATATCAATCACCATGCCTTCATATTGATCAACTTTAATCCAATCACCTAGACGAAAGGGAGATTCGATATTAATCGCAATCCCTGAAAGAATATCCGCCACATTCATCTTTACCGCCAAACCTATCATCATGGCAAAAATGCCGCCAGTCGCTAAAAAACGAGATATTTCTTGTTCAAATACATAGGCAACAATGCCCAGGCATGCGATCGCGTATAGTAGAAAACTGACAAAACGTGGCACAATATTGGCCACATGAAGCTTTTCTTTTTTGGTCATGGACGTGAACACGAATCGATGGATAAACATATTCAAACAATAGGCTGAAACAAGCCACCACATGATACTAAAGCCAATATTCATCCATTGTAATTGATACCCTGTTAAACGAGGCGCCAAACCAAACATGATGATTGATTCTCCACTCATCACAAATAAAAATGCACAAATCGTAATTACTCCCCACATGGCTCTTGGCCATTGGACAATAAATATCGACATGAAAAGCAATACAGCTGAAACCCAGCAAACTCTTAAAGCGAAGGGGCCGGAAAGTAAACCACGAAACGAAAATTGACTGCTTTTAAATGAAATGCAATGATTGAATCTTGAAAACCCCATTTTTCCACCATATGCATGCAAATATTCGGGATTTCCCAGGGTCGTTTTCATTTCAACATCTTGAAATACATGAATATCTGTCATCACCCAGCCGCTGAGAGGCTCAATAATACTTTCTTTTTGAGGAATAACTTCTGACTGTTTATCCCAAATGTAAATCAAATGCGATACAGGCAATGATTTGTGCTGAAATTGTATGCCGGCCAGATGTCTGTTGAACAGATAGGTACCTGGAAAGTGATCCAGATAAAAAAGTCCCTGTCCTTCATAACAGGCAAAGATTTCATTATCCAGTATTCTTTTGTATTTGCGTTTTAAATTCAAATCTGATTGAGCAGCGTTCAAAAATTTCAACTCTTCAGGATGACAATCCTTTGTTGCATAATGAAAGTAAATTTCAAATTCTATAGATGTTGTTGCCTGTTTGATATCAATATTTCGAATTCGTTTAATGTTTACGCCCGTGCAAACAATATTGGGCTTATCTGGATTTTTTAAATTTTTAATATCAAAGCGATCACATGCAATTTTCTTTTTTTGTAAAGATGATGGAAGTGCCTGAATCATTGCGGGAATGATATTTTGTTGAGAATAATAGATGGTATAAATACAAAGGCATACAAACAGAATAGATACAATGAATGTCAGCTTATTTTTCATAAAGCAATACCTGATATGATATGTATCCAATAGAAAAGGCAACACGCTCAATGTCACCAAATTTAAGGGCATAGCCAGTGAGCCACCAGCGAGAAGGTCCATCAGATAGCTATGCCTTTATGCAAGGGGCAGCTTGTTTGAATTAAGATTTGTCCAAAGAATGCCCCCGCTTAAAACACCTGATCCAATTTCTGATACATCGTTTCAAAAGGCATTGTCAGATTCATAGAAAGAAAATAAGCTTCAAAGGTTGTCTCACAATTTTGTCCGGCATAGGGGCTATAGATTGGTGACTGAAATTGATTCAAATTTTGACTGATGCCATTATTGATAGTTGCGCCAGAATTAACCATATAACCAAATCCCAAATCCAGCTCAACGCCTTGTTTCAGTTTCCATCCCAGCCCTGCACCATAAAAATCGATATCCGGCATGGTCAACAGGTCAAAATAGGCATCATCGGTGTTGGATTTCCTGTTTTCATATCCCATACGCAGGGCGAGACATTCTTTGAGCTGATATTCCAATCCAAAGCTGATATGCCATGTGGGGTTCATTTCTTTTTCATAAATCAGTGTGTTGGGATTGTTGGGATCAAGATGGTATCCCAGAATATTGGCCAATTGCAAGACTGATAAGGTCGATTGATCATTTGGCTCAAAAATCATATTATAGGATTTTGTACGAAGCCAATTGGTCCAATGTAAATCACACATTAAGCGGAGCTTTTTAAAAGGTCGAAACTTTAAGCCAATTTGAACACGTTCAGGAAATGAAAAATCTTCCATAACAACAGTTCCTGACTCGGAATTTTTTTTGAGCGCGGACAGTCTTTGTGAGAGTTGTGTTGTATTATCAACGTTTTTACTTATGAAAGGATCTTTATTAAACATATCCTGTATGCCGCCCTGACTACCACCTATAATTTCCATGGCATCCTGGAAGCTATCTGTGTATTTTATATTAAAATGTCCTTCCAAATCCGAACGTACCTGGCTCTGATATACACAACCAATCGTTAACCAGCTTATTGGTTCCCATAAAAAACCAATATTAAAAGAAGGTGCCATTTCATTTTTTGAACGTACAGACATGTCAAGTTCAGCAAAATGATCAAAAGCGCCTGCATTGGATTCATATGTATGTGATGCCCCATTTATTGTGTATGTCATTTTTTTGAGAGCTGCTGTTAATTCATTTGGCATTCGAAGGTCTGTCATCAGCCCCATTGCTGATTGTCCCAAACCTAATGCCAGACCAACTGAAAAATGATCTGATACTTGATAACTTGCTGCAGGTGCTGCGTAAATGAAATGTTGCAAATAGGCCGCTTTTTTCTGATATCGGGCACTCCCATCATCTTCAGTTTCTTCTCCCCAGACATCGGGTGAATAGACTGCATAAGCAAACGTCCATCGAGAGCCAAACTGTCGTGATGATATACCAAAAGGTAAAGGCATCATCAAAAGCGGAAAATCGCCTTTGCCATAAAATGGAATGTATAATCTATGGTCCTCAGAATCACTTTCTGTATTGGCCACTGGATCATCTGCGCCTGTAAACTGTCCCCCCCGAAGTGAAAAATCCGGATCCGGTGTAAACCGATGCGATGTCTTGTGGTACACCAGACTGCACCCCTGACTGAATACAATCCCTTCTCGAACTTGGGATAGTCCTGCCGGATTATAATGGATTGACATTAAACCTGGCGGGTATGCTGTCACAGCATTTCCCAGGGAAATGGCCTTGGTGTGAACAAACATTTGTTCAATGGATGTTGCAAAAGATATCTGAACAAAAAATATGAATACAAACAGTCCAGACATTATTAATTGACGATTAATTAAATAAATTTTCATCATAGATGCCTCTTCATGGTTGAATTTTATTTGCTAATGTTTTATGTATATCTTATCATGTTTTTGGACATGACAAAATATTTTTTCTTTATTACCCTATTTTGAATTAAATCGCAAATACTGTATGCAATTCATAATAGAATTAAACTTTATTATTCGATGGAGGCTTTATGATAAACAACAGATTGTTTTTACGATCTGCCATAATTTCAGGCATTTGTATCTTTATTGCTTTGGGATGTTCAATTTCCAAAAAAAATATCATCACCCCTTTTGTTCCGGTTGATATCAATGAACATATTGATAATAATGAATACGCTCAAAAAATTGATGGGTTTGTGGTTATATTGGATCTTTCCATTTCTATGACAGAAACCTATAACAGTCGCAACAAATATAAAAAGGCAGTGGATATTGTCAGCCGAATGAACCAGACAATTCCAAACATCCCATTGATTGGCACATTAAGGACCATCGGCAATTATAATTGTGCATTATGCCAGACAACAACCAATATTTATGGGCCGAGGCCATACACCCATGAAGGTTTTGATATTGCCCTGAGAAACATACGCGGCGCCAATGGTGAAAGCCCATTGGAACTGGCGATCTTGTCTGCAAAACAGGATTTTAGTCAGATCCCCAAAGGCCGTCTGGCAATGATTATTGTCAGCGATTTTAAAGAACTTCAAAAATCAAGCATTAAAGCGGCAAAAAAAATTCAGGAATTTTATGGGGATCGTCTGGCAATTTTCAATATTATGGTAGGCAACGACCTTGAAGGCAAAAATCTGATGAAACAAATTGCTCAAACAGGTAAATATGGTTTTAGCGTATCTGCAAGCGACATTGCATCTCCTAAAAAAATGGCGGACTTTGTCAAAATGGTTTTTTTGGAGCGTTCCCTGGATTCTGATCATGATGGTGTCTTTAACACACATGATGAATGTCCCAATACGCCAAGAGGTATTGTTGTTGATGCAAATGGATGTCCAAAAGATACAGATACAGATGGCGTATTTGATTCTAATGATCAATGTCCCTTGACACCGCCAGGAATCATGGTTGATGAAATGGGGTGTCCCTATGACCGAGACCAGGACAATGTTAAGGATTATCTGGATAAATGCCTGAATACCCCCATCGGTGCACAGGTAAATGCCAATGGCTGTTGGATTGTTATCCCCCATTATCTTGATGAAATTTGTCCAACAGCCGCTTCTTCAATTGATGCGGCCCTTATGATTATTCAAAATGATCCTGGAATGTGCGTTCACATACAGGTGCATACCAATGTTTTAAAAACCAAACAATGCAATCTAGAGTTAGGTCAATACTGGGGAGAAAATCTCAAAACATACTTCGTATCAAAAGGTATTCCCCAAAATCGTTTATGGGTAACCGGTGAATATGCACAATCTGTATCTCCAACCACAAATGTTGAATTACATCCAGCCTCCTGTGAACGTGATCGTGATAGTGATGGTGTTTTCGATGCCGTTGACAAATGCCCTGATACCCCCAAAGGCCTTGCAGTGGATACCTTTGGATGTCCGCAGTTGACTGAAAAAGAAGTTTCCATGACCTTAGATATTCAGTTTGACTCAAACAAGACAACAGTTAAACCTGATTTTTTTCATCATATTCAAAAAGTGGCACAGTTTATGAAGACATATCCATATACAAAGGCAAAAATTGAAGCGCATACTGATAGTTCAGGCAAAAGCGATTATAATTTAAAACTATCTCAAAAACGTGCTGAAAATGTTTGCAAATATATGATAGAAAATTTTGGCATATCGCCCGACCGGCTGATAGCCATTGGTTATGGAGAATCTCGTCCCATTGCAGACAATAAAACACTTGCAGGCCGAAAGAAAAATCGTCGCGCCACTGCTGTTATTCGAGCAGTTGAAAATTCTGAATAATGAATGATAAAGAGCAACAATTAATTCAAAAATAAGGAGTATTTATAATGAAAAAATCGAAAGCAATTAATTACCTGACAATAATCGTATGTTGTTTTTTTGCTTCCTGTTCACAAGACCCATCAAGTAGTGAGAATCATATTGGTGAGGTTTCTGGTATGGTAAGCTTTTCCAATAACGTCTCTGATATCAATGAATTTGAAGTACGTGCCTATTCTTATGTGCCACAAAAATGGAAAGATAATAATCCTGTTAACGCTACAACGATTTCGTCTGATGGTTCATATGCAATGAAATTGCCACAAGGGAATTACATTTTTACTTTATACAATGCGAAGCAAAATGGGCCGTCGTTTTATTATCAGTTTCAACATCAATTCCCCTGTAAAACTTATGAATTACGCTTACAGAACCATAAAAGCGAACACGTTTTTGCCAATCAGTATTTGTATTGCGAGCCTGAAACCATATCTGTTCCGGAAAATGGATATTTACCGGGAATTAATTTTGATATCCAAAAAATCGGAACGATATCAGGACAAATATCTCAGACAGATGGTACACCATTTACTCAAGTAACAATCAAGGCTTTTGATTGTAAAATACGTGATGACCAGACGTATGGAAAATATGACATTTCACTATCAGCCCAGTCACGTCCGGATGCAGATGGTCATTATACCATATGTTGCTTGCCTGAAGGCAATTATATTCTTAAGGCTGAAGCTGATCAACCCCAATATGTGACGATTTATTATGACAATGCATATTTCAAAGATCAAGCGAAACTCTTAGAGATCAAGTCAGGGAATAACTGGAATATCAACTTAACGATTCAGCCAGGTACGACAATCAGAGGTCAAATAAAAAGTGAAGAGAATCCTGATGAGCTGATTAAAAATGTTGTCGTTTCGGCACTAACAACTTCAACAAATTATGTGATTAAAAACTCAGCGCCTTCAGATGTCAACGGCCTTTACACCATATATGGTCTGCCAAAGCTGCGTTATATTCTGAAAGCAAATGCGGATCATACAGATTATCAGTCATGCTATTACCATACAAAATATAGTATCAATGATGCAAACGCATTTTCTGTTAACAGCACTGATACATTGATTAAGGATTTTGATCTTCAAAAACCGGGGCTGCTTCTGGCGACAATTGTTGATGACGAAGACAATACAGATATCATTAACAAACAAATATATGTCAATATATATGAAGCATCAGACTTCGATTTTGTCAAAAAGATATACTGCGATAATAATGGTGTTATTCGGGATTATCTTAAGGGGGGCGAGTATATAGCAGAAATTATCACCGATGGAACCCCCTATGCCTCAATCTTTCATTCAAATGAAATATCTTTACAAAATGCGGATATTATCTATATCAAAAATGGTGAAGAAGAACGTGTGACCTTCAAGCTACAAAAAGAGGGAAGCATTAAAGGACATGTTGGAGGACAGGATTGTAATAATACTGATTATTACAACGATCTTCACAGCTATACAGTTGTCGTTTATTCCAAAAAAAATCCTTTACGAATGTATAAGGCAATAACAGATGGTTATGGAAATTATGAAATTGACGGCTTGCCAGCGGATAATGAATATGTAGTCAGGGTTCAAACAGATCGCACGCCTCATATTTCCGAGTACTATAATCAAACATATTTCAAACAGACAGCAAACGATATTCAAGTAGAATATGGAAAAACGATACCAGAAATAGATTTTGATCTGGAATGCGGCAGACGAATTTATGGAAAGGTCACCAATGACACAGACAATACGCCCATTCCAGGAATGACAATTAACATAACCAATCTGAACAAAAACGAAGTTTATGCGACCACAACAGACAATAATGGTATGTATGAAATTTTAGGAATTCCAAGTGGTTATGAACAGTCAATTTCTTCGGCCTATGAATATTCAATTCAAACGAATACTGCAAACACATCATTTGTCAAGGTTGATCATAACAATACGATTTACTTTGAGCGGAGTACATACCAACGTGAAGTAAATTTTCGTCTGGAATTATTGCCCACTATCAGCGGGGTTATTACCTGTCCTTCTCGACAACAGTTTCAATATAGTTTTGAAAACATTATTCCTGGAAATTATGATCTTATTATAATTGATGAAAAGGATAATGAAATCCCTATAGTCGAAAATTATGAACTTCAAGCCAATCAGAACAAAATTGAAGATTTTGATCTGTAGGTTCAGCCCATGTCATCACAAAAAGTTATGACACAAAGCCCTTATTCTGCCATCTGGCATGGGGCTATTGAAAATATTGACTGCAATCAATGGAATCGTCTTGCCATTCCCATGAAAAATCCTTTTTTGGAATGGGAATGGCTCTACATGCTTGAAAAGTCAAAAAGTATCTCCCCTGCCAGAGGTTGGTATACAAATCATTTAACACTTTATGACAACAACCGCATGATTGCTGCGGCGCCATTGTATATCAAAACAAACAGTGATGGTGAGTATGTGTATGATATTGACTGGTTGAATATTGCAAATCGCAATGATATTCCCTATTACCCCAAAATGGTGGGCATGACCCCTATGACGCCTGTTCCTGGCTATCGTTTTCTTGTCGATAGCCGGTATGACGAAATGTTCGTCACGCGCATGATGGTGAATCTGATTTCTCAATATTGCAAGCAAAAAAAAATAGCAGGTTGCCATTTTCTTTATGTGGATTCAAAATGGATTTCTATTATGCATTATATGCGATTTGTAGAATGGAAACATTATACGTTTCAATGGCATAATCAATCCTATAAATCCTTTGATGATTTTTTACAAAATTTGAAATCTAGCCATCGAAGAAATATCAAAAAGGAAATAAAAGCACTAAAGAATCAAAACATTCACATAAAAATCTATGAAAATAATGAAATCCCGAAATCATATTATTTAAAAATGGCACAGTTTTATAGTCATACTGGTTTTAAATATGATCCACATGCGGAAAGCTATTTTAAGCCAGATTTTTTCGATTATCTATCCAAATATTTTGGCCATCGAAGTCTGTTTATTGGCGCGTATGCCAATGAAACGCCCGACGACCCCCTGGCGCTTGCATATTTTACACATAAAAAACAATTCCTGTCTGGACGTTATTGGGGATCTGGTTTTGATATTCCATTTCTTCACTTTAATGTATGCTATTACAGTGCGATTAAATGGGCTATTGAAAACAATATTCAGATATTTGATCCCGGTGCCGGCGGAAATCACAAACTTAAGCGTGGTTTTCCGGCAATCTTGTTTTATAGTCTTCATTTTTTCTATGATTGGCGGCTTCAATATTTTTTGTGTCAACATATTGATAAAATCAATCAATTGGAACATGAAGAGATGAATATTATTAATCGCAACCTTGAATGAATTCTCAATTTGTGATATTTTATTGTTTTTTAATGATAATAAAGGAGCATCCGAAAAATGTTTACACAATCTGCACATAATAGCATACTTCTTGTAGATGATGAGCCAGATAATTTACAACCCATCGTTCATTTTTTGGAACAATCTGATTATAAAATACATATCTCCTTATCTGGAAGTGCTGCCTTGGAAATATTACAACACCTTGTTCCGGATTTGATTTTACTGGATATTATGTTGCCAGATATTGATGGATACGAAATCTGCCGGCGAATAAAAGCCAATCCAAAACTATCTGATATCCCAGTTTTGTTTATGACATCCAGAACAGATGTCTCTGATAAGGTTAAAGGTTTTGATGTGGGATGTCAGGACTATATCACCAAACCGATTCAGTTTGAGGAATTACTTGCTCGGGTAAAAACACATATTCAAATGAGACACATGCAAAAAGAATTGTTCAGGTTTGAAAAATTACAGTCATTAAGCGTTCTTGCAGGCGGTATTGCACATGACTTTAACAATATATTGTCAATTATTTTGGGTAATGTTCAGCTGCTGAAAGTAAACAATGAAAATAAATCGCTTATTCAATCCACTGAAAAGGCAGTCATGCGTGCTGCCAATCTTTCCAAAAGTTTGATAACGTTTTCAAAAGGCGGAACTCCGCTTCTCAAAAAAGGTGATATTCTGCCTGTAATAAAAGAGGCGCTTGTTTTTATTCTAGATACATCTGACACAACATATGAAATTGATATGGAAGATGATATTCCTTTACTCTATTTTGATAAACAACAAATTGGACTGGCATTTAATCAAATGATACTCAATGCAGATCAAGCCATGAATCACAATGGTAAAATCTATATCAAAATTTCTCAGGTAGAAATTGCGCAACAACAATTTGCGCTTGCCAAAGGAAAATATGTTCGGATAACAATAACTGACACAGGTTATGGGATCAACCATGAGAATTTGAAACGCATTTTTGATCCCTACTTTTCTACACAGGATCGTGGCACCCAAAAAGGAATGGGACTTGGTCTTGCCATTGCGCATTCAATTATTTCACAACACAAAGGTTTGATTGAAGTTGAATCTGTGCCCATGAAAGGAACCCATTTTCATGTTCATTTACCTGTTACGAAACATATTGAAACGTCAGAACCTGACATTAAACGAGATTTTGCCGCTACCAGGAAGGAACAATCCAGGCAACTGAAAGTTTTAATTATGGATGATGAATTGGAAATTTGTCAGATGGTTAAAAAAGTTCTGGCACGTAATAATATTGTTGTTGATGACACAAGCAATGGAGAAAAGGCAATACTCAAATATAAGAAAGCATATGAAGACGACTATCCCTACGATGCCTTACTTCTTGATCTGTCTGTAAAAAATGGTATGGGAGGGGTTGAAGCTTTCAAACACATTAAATCGTTTGATACACATGCAAAAGCAATTATTTCCAGCGGCTATTCACATAATCCGGTTATGAGTGACTATAAAAAATATGGTTTTAAAAACGTTTTGTTTAAGCCATATCATCTAGATGAACTTCTTAATACGCTTTATCAAATAATTCATTCACCTTAAAAGCACACACCATTAGCTGTAAGTTGTATGACATATCTTATACGCCTGCATACCCATAAAATAATAAAACCATTGCCCGTTCGAACAAGTGAACATTGATATATCCTGAATCCGCTAATAGTTTTTCCAATTGTGCGTCATCGAAAAAATGAAATGAAAATAACGAAGAAAACGCAGATTGAATCCAAGTTTGCCATCCTTTGATATTTCGTGATGTCAAACAAGTAAAGCATCCGGATAATTCCATGACACGTCGAATTTCGGCAAGCGATTTCGCTATGTCCGGAAACAAATGCAATGCACCAAAACAATTGACCCGACTGAAAGTTTGTGGTTTGAATGGTAAACAATTGGCATCACATCGAATAAAGATCATATTGGCAGGCTTGTTTGCGTTGGCCTTTTCAAGCATGGGAAGCGAAATATCCGCACCAAAAATGATATCTGGATGATACATTTCATCGAGCAATCGTGTATATTTTCCCGTGCCACATGCCATATCCAGCGCATATTTGGGTGAAACAGCTACCGGTACTTCCTGTAACCAGGAGATTTCGTCCTCATAGGTAATTGATGAGCCCATACGTGTAAAAGTTGGCCTGAAATATTTTTCATATACAGAAACAATCGTTCGATTTTCCATAAATTTCTGTGCAATCCCTGATGAGGGTTGAAAGTCTGGAATAAAATCAATGATGCCATCTACAAGTGGATATTCCCTTCGACAAATATCACAAACCAGCAGGTCTCTAAATGGACTTTCCCATTTCAGTTCACCGGCACTTTCTTCAAGACAATGCGGACAGGTCAATAATGATCTCGCCCTGTCCAAAATATCATTTTTCATGGATTTCTCCTTTATTTGTCATTGTTACGAAATTGATCAATAAATGTCTGAATTTCGTCATTCCGAAATTCATATGCCAGTTGTTTGATATGTTCAGCAAATGGAATATATTTGGGGTCATTGTGAATAAGAAACTTAAGTTGGCGCTGAATTTCAGTAATTCGTCCGGCCATAATCAGTTTTTTGTATTGATCCAAAACGTTATCAGGCGGTGGTATTACGGCCTGATTCAGGTCTTGTCCATTGTGGAGGATTTGGTCTTTGGCATATTGCCACTTTAATGAAAGATGTTTGCTGATTTTTTCAAGTAATTCACTGGTTATCACAGGCTTGGGAATAAAGTCATCACATCCGGCATCCAGACAATCCTGCCGAGTTTGGTTAAAAACCGCGGCAGAAACAGCAATAACAGCAGTATCATTAATTTCTGGCATATTTCTTAAGGCACGTGTTGCTTCAAAACCATCCATTTCAGGCATCATAAGATCCATTAATATAATATCAGGACGATTCGCCAATGCTTTCTCTAGTCCTTCACGGCCATCACTGGCTTCGATAACTTCAAAGCCAATATCTGTCAATAAATGGGACAGCACATCTCGATTGGTTTTTCGATCATCACACACTAAAATTTTGATATTTCGCCCATCATAACCGATAATTTTTTGAGTTTTTGGTGTAATAATTTCAGATGAAATGGATATTTCTTTAATAGGCAGATAGAACTCAAAGCAACTGCCTTTTTCCATTACACTCGATACATTTAGTTCACTGTTCATCATATTAAGTAGTCTGCTACAAATTGCTAACCCTAGGCCTGTCCCCTCAGTCTGGATCAAATTATTGGCGACCTGATGAAAAGGTAAAAATATTTCATCAATTTTATCTTTGGGAATACCAATGCCAGTATCCTCGATTTTAAAATGAAGCATCCCCTGTCCAGAGCGTTTGACAGAAAAACGTACTTCCCCTTTTTGAGTAAATTTGACTGCATTTCCTAACAAATTGAGAAGTATTTGACGAAGACGTGTTTCATCACCAGAAATACCATTTGGAATATCCTTATGGATATTTACGATGAAACCAATATGTTGTTGAGACGCTCTCACACGAATAATTTCTACGATTGTTTCAAGGAATCCTGGCATATAAAGTTCTGATTCTCTCAACTCAAGCTTTTGGGCTTCAATTTTAGACAAATCAAGGATGTCGTTAATCATCATCAAGAGATGTTCGCCACTTCGATGAATTGTATCGACTGCACTGCCAATTTCAGACATCAGCGCTTCATTACGTTTAAGAATTTGTGTAAATCCCAAAATTCCATGTAGCGGCGTTCGTAATTCGTGGCTCATATTGGCCAAAAATTCACTCTTGGCCTTATTTGATGATTCAGCTGAAAGGCGTGAGGATTCTAATTCTTTTTCCACACTTTTTCTATCTGTAATATCTGTTGCGACACAAAGCACTTTATCGGCAATGCCATCATCGCTGATCAATGGTTTTTTGATAATTTGAATATAATGAATTTTACCGCTGGATGTTGTAAATCTTTGTTCTGGAATGAATTTGGGTTGAAGGGATGTCATTACAGCCTCATTATCAATAAAATACTGATTGACTTCTTCCTTATTTGGATTAAATTCACTGACCTTTTTTCCTACCAGATTTTCAACAGAAGTGCCGCACAGATCTGCCATGGCCTGGTTCGCAAGAATAAATTTATCCGCCCGATCCTTGACAAAAATAAAATTGGGGTCTGTATCAATGACATTCCGGAGAAATTCCTGTTGCCTGCGAAGTTCTGCTTCTGCTTCTTTTCTTTTTGTAATATCTTCTGAAATGCACAGTAATTGATGCGGATTGTTATCTTCATCAAAAATAGGTGTTTTAATTGTATGAACAATTTTTTGTCCCTGTCCATGTGTATTGATTTTTTCTTCGTGTATATCGATACGCGTTCGTTGAGAAAATGTTTTTTGATCATTTTCAATAAATGATTCCGCCTGCGCTTTTGGAAAAAAATCGTAATCGCTTTTGCCAAGGACCTGATCCGAACTTAATCCATAAAGCAGCTCACATTGTTTGTTCCACAGCTTAAATGTTCCTGTTTTGGCATCTTTGGTAAAAACAGCGACAGGAAGATTATCGATCAAGGTTGCCAAAAAATGATGACTTCGTTGCAAGGCGCGTTCAGTGCGCTTACGTTCTTCAAGCTCAAGGTTAAGTTTCTCATTCGTCAATGTAACTTCTTCTGTTCGATCGATAACACGTTGTTCGAGGTGATCTAGAGCGACTTTTAATTTTTTTTCTGCAATTTTTCTTTTGATATTGTTCACCAACAGAAAAATGATGACAAATGATAAAAAGCCAATACATAAAATCGCAATAATGAAAATACGATTAAAGCGTATGGTTGGATAAATAATTTTGCTGCTTGCGGGCAATTGAGATACATGAATGCCAAAGCGTTGAAGTTGATCCATATCAAACATAAATCGATTGGGACTTTTTGTGATGATTGGGATAGCGTCAGCAGGCTCACCTTCCAATATACGTATCCCTAAATTTGCGGCAGACTCTCCTTGATAAAAGGCACATGTTAGTTTACCGCCAACAATACCATGTCCCAAATAAATATCCCATGCCCCATAAATTGGTACAAGCGCATGTTTTGCAATTAATGAAATGCTATGGTCATATTCGAAATATTGGCCAGTTTTATCTTGAGAAAAAGTTGTATAGTAAATTATTGATTCTTCAGGTAAGTATTTAATTGTATTTAATAAATCGTTCATTGACATATCATGGTAGATATTGGTTTTTGTATGAAAAAGTTCAATGGATGGTTGTAACAATTTTATATGTTTTTGAATTTTTTTTCCTGTCGCAGTATCATCACAGATAAAAGCAATTAAATTGGAGTTTGGATGAAGTTTTCTTATGAGTTTTACAGTTTCAAGAATGTCTGTTTTCTCATTAACACCTGTGACATTTTTAAATCCCTGCGTATCTGATTTTTTATAATAATTTACACCACAAAAAACGACCGGTACATTTGGGAATATTTGTTTTCTATACGTTTTGATAAACTTAAAAGCATTGTCATCAGATGTAATAATCAGGTCAATAATTGTTTTATTATATTTTTCTTTGAGGTATCGAATAAAACGATAGAAGGTTTTGTTATCAAAGATACGTTTCGTATCCATGAATTCAGTATAAAGTATAATATTCTTTCGTTTTGTCATAACAGACTGTATGCCCTGAAGAATGTCATCTGACCATTTATATCCGAGATGGTAAGAATTTAGCACAAGCACTTTTTGTTGGGTGAAGGCATTTGAAGATTGAACAGAAAAAAGGCATTGTTGCAAACAAATGATAAAGAGTATCATACGAATTTTGAAACACACGGGTTAAACTCCTGTTTTATGTGCGCTGGGCTGATAAGAACATAAAGGTTCTTCAGCCAGATAATCACCTGTGGCCTCGTATGCTCGGGCGCGACAACCACCGCAAAATTTTCGGTATTTGCAAACACCACATTTTCCTTTGAGTTGGTCATAATCGCGCAGGGATTTAAAAACAGGTGCATTGAGCCAAATATCTCTAAAGCTTTGTGTTTTGATATTTCCACAGTTAAGATCTAAAAAACCACAGGGTTGAACAATTCCACGATGTGAAATAAAACAAAAATGTGTGCCCCCCAGACAGCCGCGTGTGACAGCATCTAGACCATGTGTTTGAAAACTGACAGTTTTTCCTTCCTTTTTTGCCTTTTGCCGAAGAATTCTGTAATAATGCGGTGCGCAAGTCGCTTTCAGTTCGATACTGGTTTTATCACGTTGTTCATAAAACCAGTTGAGCGTATTTTCGTATTCCGCGGCGGAAATACTTTGACTGGCAATATATTTCCCGCGACCTGTTGGTACCAAAAGGAATATATGATGAGCCACCGCACCCAATTGTATGGCCAGTTCCTGAATTTTTTCAATGGTGCCAAGATTTTGTTGTGTAACAGTTGTATTGATTTGAAAAGGAAGGCCAATATCTTTTGCATGATAAATGCCTTCAAGCGCGCGATAAAATGCACCTTTAACGCCGCGAAAATGATCATGGCTTTCGGCATTGTGACCATCTATACTGACACTGATACGTTGAATGCCAGCATCTTTGAGTTTCATCGCGTTTACGTGATTGACCAATGTGCCATTTGGGGCCATAACCATGCGTAAGCCTTTTTGGGTGCCATATGCCGCAATTTCAAAGATATCCTTACGCAATAGCGGTTCACCACCAGTCAAGATAATAATGGATTGTCCCATTTCCGCCACCTGATCAAGCAAATTATGACATTCATGTGTTTGAAGCTCACCTGAATAATCTTCATTGGTTGCTGCGGCACGACAATGTTGGCAGGATAAATTACAATTTCGGGTAATTTCCCAGGCAATTAATCTTGGACAATTATCATTGGGATTATTATGCATATTTTTATTCTCAACGTTATTCGTTTATTTTTTACATACAAATCAATTTTTCATTAAAATGTAAAGAGAATTTTTATTATTTATTATTTCTTGTTTTACAGATCAAAAGAACAGAAAAGAATACAAGAAGATAATCTGGAGGAACCTCAAATTATTTTAATTTTATTTGTCTTTTTCGCTCATCTATCCACTGAAATGCTTCATTGAATGATCTCATTGAGAATAAAAGGTCACTTAATGCCTCAACATCCTTGACAGGTAATGTACGTAATCTTGGAATCACACGTTGAATATGAATATTAAATCGTTTAGCAATTAGCCTGGCCACTAATCTTCTTGTTGCCAGCTCCTCACCTCTTTTTTCGCCTCTTTTTTCGCCTTTTTTTTCGCCTTTTTTTTCGCCAATAGCGACCAGTTCTCTATATGAACGTGTTTCTTCTATAGGTGTCAATTCAGCAAACATTTTTGTTACCTCCTCATAAGTTAAATTCGCAAAACGTTCCAGCATCCATTGTGTGAAAACCATCTCAAAGCTTTCTTTTACTTTGGCAGGAAGCTGGCATTTTTTGATATTTTGATACCATTTTTTTGCTTGCTTTTCTAATTCTTTTTTATTTTTAATCAGGTATGGCTGAAATAAAGCGACTACAGGATTGTTCGCATCTTTTTTTTGAAGTTTTTTGAGATATTCTTCAAGATAAATAACTTTAAACACATTTTTTTTTGAATGTGTTAACTCGTGCCAGGGTAATGTTTTGTTGTCCAGTTGCTGGTGCGTAAATACGAGTATGCCCCGAATTTCACGTTTGGGATTCTGTACACCATATGCAGCCATCTCCATAATTGTCCGATGATATATCGTCTCATCATCATAAGCCTGAAGTTCAACAAAATAAACAGGGCTTTCTTCTGATTCAGGTTGTAAAAAACCATCTGCCCTTCGTTCAAACTCTTTTAAAGTGATTGATATCATTTTATAGGTATCATCTGGTTGAAGATTGGCTATATCAAACAGTAATTGTGGATAAGCAGCGAATATCTTGTATAACGCCTTGTCTGTTTTCATTTGATCTCATTTTTTAAATAACATTCGGAAGACTTTGAAAATAAATTCGCCATAATATAATTGTTTGACAGCGTAGAGACGTAGCATGCTATGTCTCTACAGTAGGTTAACCTCAAAACGAACAATATCAATAATGGGGAAGTTATTTTCAGAGCATTCCTTAGCAATTTCATTAAGCGTTAACGTTTGACTATAAATGGGGAAAAACCATTTGATTTTAATTCTTCAACAAACCTTTCAGCTGCTTTTTCGGTTGGATATGCGCCTATGAGCAAGCGGATATTACTATTGTCTATACGATCCGGAACACTGTATGTCAGATATCCTTTTGATATCAGTTCATTTTCTTTCTTTACCAAAGCTGTGTATGAATCGAAAACACCCATCTGGATAGCATATGGCATTTTAATCATTTCAATATTTTTAAAATGTCGTCTCTCCAATGCCAATGCTGCCATTTGTGATTCTTCAAAATTACGATAAAAACCAAAAAATACATCGTGAACAGGCGTACCATCTTTCGTCTGACCATATGAAATAAACATGGAATCACCTTTTTGACGAAATTTGATCGCAATTTGATTGGCTGCTTCTCGATCCTTATAGGAACTGACTCGAATGGTATAGGGATAAAAATCATCTGTATCCGAACTTTTTGAGGATGAAACAAGCGGCGTAAATAAAGGTTTTGTATCATAATCCTGTTCACTGATTTGTGCAATTGAACAACCATCCTGATTAACAATATCTCCAGACTTTGTGCCAGGGCATTGGTCAACTTCATCCAGTATGCCATCTTTATCTTTATCTTGAAGAACAGTTATTAAGGGAATTTCTGGTTGTGCTGCCGGCGCGCCGATACGTTTGACTATTTTGGAATGAAATCCTTCTGAAATTAATAATTTCTTAAATTGTTGTGCCCCTTTTTTAGTTTTATAAGCGCCAATCAATATTTGAATGTTTCTTTCACCTGTTTGATTAAAAAGTCTGAAACTGGCATAGCCTTTTTTATATAGACTGGTTTCAAACCTTTCCATGTTTTCAGTTTTTGAAAAAATACCCAATTGTACACTATAGGGCATATTGAGAATATCTACGCGACGAAAAAGCCTTGCTTTCAGCTGGGCCGCAACTTTTTTGACATCATCAAAGGTTTGATAGCAGCCATAAAAAACACCATAAGAATCCTTTGATTCTTCCATTTTAATGTAAGACATGTACATGGGGTCCCCTTTTTTTCTAAACTTGCGAATGATCTCCATTGCTTTGGCCTTATTCGGATATGCATTAATTTGAATCGTATATGGATATTCATTCCGATCTTTCACTAAAACAGAGTGCTGCGGTTTCAATGGTTTGGGACAGCCATCAGGCATGACCGATGTATTTCGTGGCGTGTTGGCACATTTGTCAATATTATCTGGAATACCATCCTGGTCAGAATCAATGACAGCAGGCTTTTGTGATAATTTACCAGGATCGCTTCTTTTGTCAGATCTAAGGACAATTGTTGGCAAAAAACCGTCTGCTTTCATTTTTTCGTAGCAAGCTTTTGCCTCAGATTTGGTTTTAAAGGCGCCGACATAGACTTTTTGCAAATCTGGCCTGTCGTATACAGGAATGGCATAGCTGAGATATCCTTTTTTAGCCAATTGTGATTCCAATTTTGCCAGATCATGTTGCTGATCGACAATGCCAACACAAATGGCATAAGGTTTCTTTTTGAGATCAAATTGACGAAAGTTGCGCTTTTTCAATGTTTCGATAACGCTGCCAGTATCCTGAGCTGACTGATAATAGCCATAGTAAATCTCATGATCTTTATCTGTATCTGGCACATCTGTGTATGAGTTGAAAGTGGGATCATTTTTATTTCTGAAATGTTTTGCAACCTCAAATGCTTTTTTCTGTTCCGAATATGCACTGATTAATAAAACGTATGGCAAATCTTTTGGTTTTTGTGGATTACGTGTAATGCCTCTTTTTTCAACTCTGGCATCAAAGCCTTCACTTATTAGAATATCGGCCTCTTTTTGTGCCAATTGTGCATTGGGATATGCGCCCACATAATATTTTATCTCATTACTGCCAGTCAGTTTGTAAGCAATAAAGCCTTTTTCTATCAATCTTTTCTTCACAATATCAATATCAACATATACTGTATTGGGCTGTACAAGAATGGCATAAGGCAATTTGAGTCGCATGACATCTTTGAAGTGACGAAGCTTGAGTTTGTGTGCAACGCTGTCAGCTTCAGATGTCGATTCATATACACCATAGAAGATGCTGTACACTTTTGGATCTGATGATTGGATCATTGATGCAAACAATGGTTCGCCTTTGTTTTTGTATTTCATAGCAACAGCATGTGCCTGCTTTCGTGTGGGATAACTACTGACCTGAACAGCATAGGGGACCTGAACACTTTCATTTTCAAGGATCTGACATCCATGCGCATCAGTTTTCGCACCCTTTAGTGTGTCAGGGCATCTGTCTTTAAGATCAGGCACCCCATCTTGATCCTGATCCGGTTCCGGTTCCAAAACACTAACATCAGGCTGAACCGGTTTAATTATCTCAATACAGCGTTTTTCAATTGTAGCCTTAAAACCATCGACGATCAATGATTTGACAATGGATTCTGCATCAGAGGCATTGACATAAGCGCCAACATAATATTTCATTGCAAGTATATCATTATCACGAACTTCATAAGGTGAAAAACCACGTTTGATCAATTGCTTTTGCACAGTCGCGTTGTCGATAAACATTTCATTTGGCTCTACATGTATGGCATAAGGTAAATTCATGAGAATAACATTTTTGAATTTACGTTGTTTGAGAACAATAACAGTTTTTTCAGCCTCAAGTTGTGTGCGGTATACACCATAGAATATTCCGAATACAGATTTATCATCAGATTTACGCATTGAAACAAAGAGCGGATCACCTTTTTTGCGATATTTCATGGCTATTTGATGTGCTTTCTGACGTGTCTGGTAGCTGCTTACCTGAATGGCATAAGGCATACAAATCTGTTTTTTGACAACTAGCTGACAGCCATTATTATTGACACGAACACCTGGTTTCGTGTCTGGACATCGATCTTTGGAGTCCGGAATACCATCATTGTCAAGATCCAGGATGACCGGGCAACCCTTTTTATCCACACGCGTATTTTTTGGCGTATTCGGGCAGTTATCCTGGCTGTCCAGCACACCATCGTTATCATGATCAGTGGAACATCCATTGGTATCTACAGGCGTATTTGCAGGTGTGTTCGGGCAGGTATCCTTATAATCAGGTACAGCATCCTTATCTTTGTCCGGCGGGCAGCCCATGGGGTTGACATCTAGCATTTTGGGTGTATCCGGACATTGATCCAAATGATCGTAAACGCCATCCATATCTGTATCTTTGGGGCATCCGGCCCGATCGACAATCACATGATCCGGCGTGCTGGGGCATTCATCCATATTGTCATATACGCCATCCATGTCGCTATCCTTGGGACATCCCACCCGATTGACAACAAGATTGGCAGGTGTATCCGGGCATTCATCTTTTGAATCTGTTATTCCATCGCCATCTTTATCTGGCCCTATTACAGGTTTCGCTTTGGGGGAAGGTTCTGCGCCCAGTTGAAATGTAAGCCCCAGGGTACAGGCAAATTGATTGTCAGGATCATCCAATGAAAAAATATGATAAATATCACCGCGTAAAGCGATGATTTCATCTAAAAAATATTTCGCACCCAGGCCATAATTTATTCGGACAGCATTGTTGTCGTCAATGGCATCAGAGTCAAAGTTCATGCTGCCAATGCCAAGCCCCAAATAAGGAATAAAAATTTTGCTGGCTGTGAGATGATATTGAATATTGATGTTATAGGTCAAACTGCCTGATTTTTCATAATCGGCAGATTGTTGGGTTTCATCCCAAAAACTGACATTATGTTGACCATAGAGGGCCATGAATTCAGCATCCAGGCAGGGTGTGAACGAGTACCCCAGACCAAGACCAAAAACCGGGCCATCACCAATGTTTTTATTTTTTTCAAACACCATTCCACCAGGCATCAGGCTGAACATTACTTTGCCGGTCTGCATCTGCGCAACTGTATGATGTGGAAATACAATGGCCATACAAAAAATCAGAGCAATAATCATTGGGATCATTTGTTTTGAACGTATTAATAATCTCGTCATAAAAACTCCTGTCAGGCCGCCAATGATCAGCAGACTTAATAACCATCCAATAGAATATGCTGTATGGCTGGCAGATTGAATAAAGCAATTGGAGGGCGGATGCGGCAATTCGCGCGAAGGCGGCGTTTCCGGCACAACTGCTTTTTGAATGGCAAAGGCGCTCAATTTTCGCACCCAGAACCTTACTTTCTCGTCAGTTGTTTCCTCTTTTTCGATTTGACTGACAGGTACAATGGGTACGTTTACACCTTCAAAAATTTCAGCAGCAGAGGTTGCATGTAAAATATGATAGCTTCCATCAAACAATTCTTCTCTGGTAACTGTTGAAGGATATTCCATTTCGACATAAATCTTTTTTAATGGATTGTCCTGTGTATCGCCCAGTTTATTCCCCTGATCATCTTGAATATCCACAGAAACGATTTTACCTTCAACCAGGGAGTAGTCATCATATTCCTGGATTGTAAAGTCAATTGTATCGGGGATCTGTTCTGGATCAAATCCTTCCTCAACTGGAATTTCCAGCAATGTTTTTGAGGTTGTATCCATACTTTTTATAATGACTGGTTGACCTTTTGTTACTGTCAAGCCTCTCCTTTCTGTTGCCGTATATGATACTTCTACAGGAATTTCTGTAAAGTGAATCTGCCTGGTACGTTCATATCCATCATTCACTCTCAGATTTTCGGTGGTATCCGCTTGAAGTGTTATGGAAAAAGATTCGTATGGGGAATAACGAATAATATATGCCTTTTCATCAGCATTATAGCGTGACAATATATTTGGCTCAGCAACGCAAAATTCGTTTGATGCATTTGAAAAAGGAGGGGAGGCTTTAACAGTAATTGTAACAGCATCGTTATCTTGTGCCAGTTCATGTGCTGGCTTGCTAACAGGCATATCAACAATTAATCGAGTCAGTTTGGGAATACTAAAATTATTGGTAATGGGTAGATGCTCAGATTTGTTATCAACAAAATCATCGGTAGATTTTTTCCAATTCTGTGCCTTATACCCATGCTTGATCGTTTTCAGCGTTATTGTTGCGGGTAACAGTATCGAATCAATATCAATTGCAATTGTATATTGACCCGTTTCATTGGAATGTGTGGTCTCTGTAATAGGCCCTTCAAGACCAGGAGCACTCAAATCTATCTGAACATCTTTAATGGGCAGTTTTGTTCGAGCGTCTTCACACACGCCAATAAATTTGTAAATATCTTCGTTTTCAGACGATAGCATTTCTATATCCTGAAGGCTTTGGTTGTCATAAGGACTGAATCCAGAAAACTTCTTTGTGACAGGTTCATAGCCTTCACGATTGAATATCAGGTAATACATTTCACCGGTTTTTTTCAGGCCAGAATATGTAAAAACGCCTTCTACATTGGTAACAACAGTCAATGCGGAAGTTTTTTCTGTAACTGTAACATTCGCAAGCGGTTCATCGTCTTCAGTCACTACATTTCCTGTAACAGTAATTGATGGAATTTCATAAACATTTACTGTTCGATATATAGGAATTGCCGCATTACCAGCTATATCAGTAAATGTATATTTAATCTGATATACGCCGGGCTGATCGTTATTGAAGTTGCTGTAATCCGGAATTGCTTCAAAGGTCAAGCCATTATCTGTTGCTGTTGCGCCAGGGTCTTCAAAGGTTGTTCCTTTTTCAATTTTTATCAGGCTGTCACCATTCAAAGTAAGTTCAGGCGGTATTGTGTCTTTGTAAGTCACATTTACAGAAAAGCTCGTTTTTGCTGTTTCATTGTTTTCATCTGTAATCGAAAGAAGAACTCTTGCTGTTCCAGTCTTGTCTTGCTTTGGTTTGATTACGAATGTATGATTATTGGTATCATTATTCGTAATTTCAATCAAATTTGGATCAGTGGGTTGAATCTGAATAATCAAAAATTCATCAGGTGTTTCTATATCAGATACTGAATACGAAATAACTTCTGATGAAGCATTCATTTCAAGATAAATATTATCCATATCCTGAATCACTGGTAGATCATTTATCGGCCTAATTTGAAACGATACTGTTGCGGTTTCAGATT
>Ga0272440_1000866_pt1 | contig 25528 bp, 5 predicted proteins | sample SSMMMBAug17_FD_192440 | JGI IMG/M metagenome (GOLD analysis project Ga0272440, IMG submission 192440) | Marine sediment archaeal communities from Little Sippewissett salt marsh, Falmouth, MA, United States - SSM-MMB-Aug17 | ecosystem: Environmental > Aquatic > Marine > Wetlands > Sediment ...
GGGCATAGGTTCGCAAACGATTGTTGTTCGGAGGGCGAACACAAGGTTCGCCCCTACATTGGTTTCGGACATTGGTTGGATTTCGATTACTACGATCTACCCGAAAATTTATGACCGCTTACTTAGTTTCCATTCAAATGCGTTTTCAGGATGGTTTCACTGAGATTCTGGATCATTCGGTTGATATTATCCTTTAGTAAACTTATGACAATATATCTGTTAATAAGGAAATCTCGAAAAATAAGTTCCTCATTTTCTTGATCTTGATCCAGAAGAAAAAGATCAGGATCAAGATCGCAAGATCCTGGCATAATAATTGAATATTGAACCAGACATAATGAAAACACACATTCTCTCAAGAGGCGCTAAATGAAATCCTTCAAAGTAATCATTTATATTTACTTAATATTACAAATTTATGGGATATCCTGTTACAGTGCAGAACCTGTTGTCCCTTTTACCTTAAGACCCATAACGCCGGGCCCTGTCTCACTTTCCCTGGGGGGTGCATCAATCGTGCATCATGATGACCCTCTGAGGGCCATACAGAATCCAGCAAAACTTCCATGGATAAACAGTCCACAATTTACTTTGAGTATTTACAGTTGTGTCCTTAAAGAAATTTCAAATCTGGATAATGACCATTTTACCGGTACAGAAGGATCAAATGTTCGTGAATTTAAAATGAACTACCTGGGATTGAGCTGTCCTTTTCAATTGTATTCAATGAATATGGCAGCAGCCTTATCCTATTATCCCTCTTATACCTTTGGACGTTCCATTGCATTTGAGCAAAATGATGACAACGCTTTGACAAACAAACGCTTATGGCATATTCATCAGGATGGTTACATGTCCGCAGTTTCAATTGCCTATGGTATCCAATTCCATTCAAACGGGTCATTTGGAATTAGCTGGAATTTTTTTCAAGACACACTGTTTGATAATCAATTGCAGCAAGAGACATCAATGACAGGCTCACAAAATAGTTTAAAAGATTTTAATGAAAACTACAATAATAATATCTTTCATGAATACAGTGGAAATAATTTAAACCTTGGACTTATCTGGCATGTTTCATCTTGTCTGGAAGCTGGGGCAGTTTTGCAAACACGATTAGATCATAAGGTTTTATCCAAAACTACTGAAACACATGGGTTTAATGGAAATGAACCAGAATCAAGAGTGATATCACATACAGATAATCTCGAAATACCAATGTTTTGGGGAGTTGGATTCAGTTATTCTCTCATTGATAATTGGAAACTGCTTATGGATTTTCGTCAAATTTCATGGGAAAAACTTCATTATAAAAATTCAACTGATACAACACAATATATAGCCGGTCAAACACAACCCCAGGCTTTAAATGTGCATATGCTTCATGTGGGTTCAGTTTATCAAAGCAGTCAAAGGATTGGCGTTTATTTACCTGTATTTCGCTTTGGATTGCAATATTGCACAGATCGTGGAATGATCCATCCAGAACCAGATACAGCCATTGGTTTTGGATTTGGACTCAAAGGAAAACACGTGGATTTCAATTTTGGATATCAGTATCAACGATATGACGATTATGTGCAGAAAACAAGTGAGGCGAACACATTACGTGATCGTATCCGCAACAATGTCATTGAAATGTCATTAACATATCGACTCAAGAACGAATCATCCAATCTTTAGAAATATTTTTGGAAACAGGCGTTGTTTGGATGGTTGAGATGCCATCTGGAGCGAAGCATGAGACAGTCGTAAGTTTATTTTCAGGCACTTTTGTGTACGCAATGGCAATTTTTGCAGCAGCCTCAAGCGTTTGTTTATTGCAGCCATAGGGAACTAGAGTTAAAGGGCCAGGAATATCTACCATCTCCAATAGAATATCCATATCTTTTTTATAATATTGAAGTATTTGTTTATTTTCTATGTCTGTTCGACCTACAATGATTTTAAATTTATCTTGATACCTGAAATGTCTTCCCCATCTCAATAGATATAAATCTCTGTCATCATGGTAAGGGCCTTTTTCAAATAAATCCATTAACCGCGCCGAATATTGGGCATCTGTAAGCAGGCAGCCCCCTGCTGGGTTTGGATAGTTTGTAATTCCAAATTGATTTGCCAAAGCGATCTGTTCTTTTCTGCCCCGACCTGTTATATTCAGCATTTGTTCCCGATGAATCCATCCATTTTGTTCTGGTATCGTTTGCGGCAGACATTTTGCCGAAAGGGGACGAACGATATATCCTTGAAATCCTGAATGCTTTTGAATGTAGTCAAGTGCGGAGCGCGTTTGTGATTTTGGACGTTGACCAAGTACTTCGCCACTAAATAAAAAATCCGCATCAATTTCATGCATTATGTTTCCTGCAAAGTTGAACATCAATACATGACAATCCAAACATGGATTCATATATTTTCCATAGCCTTGTTTGGGATTTTTCAGCATTTGGATATAGGTTTGTGTAATATTTTTGACAATTAAAGGAATTCCTGTTAATTTTGATGCTTCCTTTGCTTTTTCAGCATTGAAAAAAGGGGTTTCAAAGCAAATCCATTGCAAGTCAATTCCTTGTTTTTTTAACAATACGCCCGCAAGTATACTATCAAGTCCACCTGAGCAGAGTCCCAGCCCTTTGATTGTTTTTGATTGTGATGATTGTTGTGCCATTGACATAATTGTATTTTTTTTGTATTGTTAAGGAAAACTCTGAAAATAAGAAAAAACCCCTGCCGATCTTGAAGAAGCCATTCTTTTTTCTCAGCAGAGGTAAAAAAGCAGGGAAAACTATCAAAGCACTCCTTGAACTTTTTTATATAATTAATAACAAACCTTGTAACAAGGGTCAACGAAAACAATAATCATATGCTTGAAACAAACAATAATTTTATCATACAAATGTATCATGTTTATAAACAGTTTGGCGAAAAAAACGTCATTTCTGATTTCAGCATGAATGTAACCCGAAACGAATTTTTATTTATCAGTGGACCCAGTGGCGCAGGTAAAAGTACAATGCTTAAATTATTGTATGCCGGCGAACGCTTATCTAAAGGTCAAATCATAATGGATGGTCTCAATCTTGTACGTCTTAATTCAAGCAATATACATCGGTTAAGGCGGCGTATTGGAATCATTTTTCAAGATTTCAAGCTCATTCGTACCCGAACTGTTTTTGATAACGTGGCCCTGGTTTTAGAAACCCAGGGTTTTCCACGAAGCATGATTGAACGAAAGGTCAATTCAGCTTTAAGTCGTGTTGCGATGACAGCATTTTCAAATGCATTTCCACCCAGCCTTTCAGGCGGTGAACAACAACGTGTTGCAGTAGCACGCGCCCTGGCAGCAGAACCATCCATCATCTTTGCAGATGAACCCACTGGAAGCCTGGACCCAGACTCAGCAGCAATTATTCTTGCTTTATTGGATGAATTTCATCATTTTGGCGGAACTGTTTTGTTTGCAACCCATGATATCGGACTTATTGAAAATACACGTCGTCGCGTTGTTTTTTTAAATGATGGAAGTATACATGAAAATGAACACCCCCCTTATCTTTCTAAAAAAATTCAGCAGGGAATTTAATTTTTATTGGGACAAATATCACTTGCTTTATACCACCAAATTCGTTAAAAAATCATGATTACCTTCAATTATTTAAAAAGCATCAAAATAAACTGCTGGAGGAAAAAGCATGTCCCCACAAAAAGTGATCTTTATCTTCGTTTTGTTTTTCATAAGCAATGCCTTTGCTCAAACACAAGAATTAATTCTTCTGGAAAACAATCAGAACAAACTCATATACATTCAAGATGGCGAGATAACCCACACAGTTCCATTACCTCAAAATGGAATATACAGGGCCATCACTACAGATAATAATTATGTCTATATCCTTCAGGAAATGCCGGATGCCCTCACCTGCACAGTTCTGGTATACCATAATGATACATTTAATACCCTTGCTGTTGTTCAGGGCAATCATTCGGGTTGGTTGGATATTGAATATATTGGCAATGGTCGATTGCTGTTGTTAAATTCCTGGCAGCCTGATGGGCGTCAGAACGAATCCAGTGAATTGTATGTGCTGAATTTTTCAGAACAAAGCCTTGAAAGCTCAAATTATACCCGATTGGGCACATTGATTGAATCCTCAGAAGGCAGTGATGCGTCTGAGGTTAAAAAAATTGTTTATATGGAAAATAGTGTCTATTCTGGTGTCTGGTGCCTTGAGTGGGATGGCGATCCTGAACCCCTTGATAATCCCACATATAACAAAGGATATGGTGAAGATATCTTTTTCTTTGCCATTCATAATTGGGAAGGGACTGAAGGCAATGCCACAATCAGCGGCAGCAATAAAACTGACATTGGTGCATATGGTGAATATGGCAACAGGAGCGAAGTTGTTGACGTGGCATTGGATCAAAACAACAACCTGCTCATTTTGGAACAGGACATTGCCATGCGAGAAACCAGCTATGTTGGATATAATTATTCAGATGATTTGTATCGAATTCAGGTGCAATATGCACAAACAGGTATTTCGTTTCCCACGCGGATGAACAGCACCAATGAAAATATTATTGGTGAATGGCCCTATTCAGGCAATCCGCTTAGACCTTCACATATCCATCTAATGGCTGTTGATCCTGACAGTGGTGCAATTTTTGGCCTGGATAAATCATCACCAGAAAGTTTTGATACCATTATATCTTTTGATGCACGTATTCAAACAGAAATGACTTCATATACATCAACTGTGGATATGGTTTTCGTGTCCGCCCAGGATTCAACAGAAATCACAGAAATACCTGGCGGCACATTGGCTCAGGATACCCTCTGGTCGGGGAAATTGCGTGTCACAGGAGATATTGTTATTCCCGATGGAATCCGCCTGGATATTTTACCTGGAACTCAGGTGATGTTTGCAAGTCTTACTGATGACCAAAATGCGGGCAATTATACAGATCGTGCTGAACTCATTGCTCAAAATGGCAGTCAGCTTATTATTCAGGGAACTTCAGAACGTCCTATTCTGATGACATCTGATAATACCCCATGTTCTGGCGGCGAATGGGGCGGCATACAGATTCATTTTGAAATGGCCAGCCAGTCCATTGCAATTTCTCACTGTACGATTCAAGGGGCGATCAATGGCATTGCCATTGAGCAATCTGGAGGATATGCCACTGTTCAATTATCAGAGTTGAATTGCTATCAGAATGCCAACAATGGGTTACATGTTCATGTTCACAGCGGGGCCCATTTGAGTTTGAATGTATTTTCCAATTCTGATCAGGTGAATCTTCGAAACAATGGGGATTATGGAATATATGCTTACGTTGAACACGATCAAAGTGTATTAGACATTAATGCTCAAAAGTTGTGGATGGAAAACAATGGCTTGAATGGTTTTCTTTGTCATGGTTATAACAAGGCACGTATCAATTATAATCTGACAAACAATACAAGTGTGGGCCACAATAGTGCAACCGGATGGGATAAAGGATGCGGATTCAGTATTTATGATGCCTCTAATGGGGTAATCAATGGTCGTTTTGATAACAATACCGCCAGTTTCAATCATTATGGCATTTATCGCTATACAAACAACTGCTATTCAGATCAAACATCAAATACCTTTTATGCCAATACTGCACAATCCAATATTTCTACAGGCTTGAAATACTATCAATATCGGGGCACCGGGGTGTCGCTGAATTTTGAAAACAATCAGGTATCCAGTACTGCCTCTGGTGATGGTATCAATGTGCATCGCAAATATCGACAGACTGAATTACCCCTTGTTGTTGAATTAATAAACAATAATGCCGCGCTTAATGCGGGTAAGGGAATATCTGTCAACTGGTATAATGCGATTGATATTCAGGTTGATGCCCGAAATAATCGTTGTGAAAACAATGGCGGGGATGGTTTTTTTGCTCAGGCAAATCATTTATCCACATTTTTCAACAATCAAAGCCTGAATAACCAGGGCAGTGGATTCCAAATCTATGGCAACGCCTTGACCATTCAAAATAATACCTCTCAAAACAATGGTACCAATGGTTTTTGGATACAAAATTCCAGTTTTCTTACTTTTGTTTCTAATATTGTCTCAAACAATCAGGCCCATGGCACTTTTTTGGATAGTGTTTCAAAAGGTTATCTGCTTTACAACCGAATCCATGAAAATATTGGCGATGGTTTAAATATAAAGACCACCGGTGAAATATGCGTGTATAACAATAATATTTATGACAATTTTATTCAAGAAGATGAATATCAACAGTATGAATTACGCATGCAATCCGGTTTGATGGTTGATGCGCGCTACAATTTTTGGGGCACTGATATGGCACCGGATTCAGTGATCTGGGATCGAATGGATAACACCTCGCTCGGTTTTGTAGACAAATCGCATCATAATGATCATCTGATTCCAGTTCCAGAGGGTCCGCAGGCATTCATTATTGATCCCATTGAAAATGAAACCTTGAGAACTGGAAATGTGTATTCCATTTCGGGTATCGCAGTTTCTGAAATGCCTTATACCATTCGTGTCAAGGCAAACGATCAAGAATGGCAGGAAATGCCAGGAACCATTGGATGGTCTTGTTCTTTTACCCCTACAGAAGCCGGTTCGTTTTCAATTTTGGCTGAAATTGCGGGGATTGCGTCGTCATCCAGTACACGAAATATTATCATATCAGATCTCATGCCCACCCATCAGGGCACAATAATCAACAATGAAATATGGACTGATAATCAAAGCCCCATTCATGTGACAGGTGATATTACTGTCGCACCCAATGCACGATTGCAGATCATGCCCGGTACAACAGTATTATTTGAATTGAGCGATCATGCAACATCAGGACAGTATCCATCATTGCCTGAATTGATCGTTCATGGGGAACTAGAGATTAATGGTACTGTAGACAATCCGGTTCTTTTGACTTCTGTTCATGGTGCTGCCAATGGAGACATGTGGGGGGGAATCAGTGTGGTTCAAACCGGTATTAAACAACCATTGATTATCAGACATGCTGCAATTGCCTCTGCTGCACATGGAATTTCATATCAATTGTCAGATTTCTCTGATCCCAATCATCTGACGCCTGTAATTTTGGATCATGTTACAGTCAATAATAATCAACAATTTGGTTTGCGTTTTATTATCAATGGATGTGCGGGCGCGCTTTCAATGAACAATTTAACCGCATGTTACAATGGCGGAGATGGTATTTTTGTTCAAACCATAAATCAATCCCATTTTCTTTTGGATTTGAACCAGATCGAATCAACTTTTAATAGTGGCTCTGGCCTGAATCTGGATAATCATGGCGGGTCGCATGTTCAATTAAACATTTCTCCCACACAAACCCAGGCATCACAAAGAATCAATCAGTTCTCCTACAATTTAGAATATGGCATGGTGATGCGGATGTCGGACAATGGTTCACAGCTTACAGCAACCGCATGCGCGGGCTTGTATTCTGCCAATGCATTCAGTGGTCTGATCATTGATACTGATTATGATACTGACTGTTATTATCACATTGAAAACAATTGGTTTGAAGGTCATACGAAAGCTGGAAGCTGGTATTATGGAAAAGGTATTGGCTTTGAGAATAGCAGCTACGCATTAATTAGCGGCTATGTTGTTAACAATATAATTAAATCCAATGGCGTTGGCATTTATCGATATAACAACAGCTACAATACAGATGACCGGCCTGACAACCATATTTGCAATAATCAGATTATACAAAATAACAGTACAGGGATTTATTATTACAAAAGATATGGCAGGGGAAGCAAACTGAACATTTCAGAGAATCAGATTGAAAATAATGGGGGGCATGGGATTCAGGTATACCGACAATATCGAAATAATGACAATCCAATGTATATAAATATTGCGGGCAATCAATGCCTGTCCAATACACTAAAGGGGATTTATGTACATCGCTACAACAGTTCAGACATTATCCAGTTAACACTGTCAGACAATATCTGTCAAAACAATGGTGATACAGGAATCCATGTCGAACCGACGCTTGTTTCAGACATTTTTAGCAATACCAGTATGCAAAATGGCGGAAATGGAATATATGCTGCGAGTCAGAATATACTTTGGATTTTTAACAACACATTAAAGAACAATACCCTTAATGGCCTGTATGCGTCTCAAAATCCGCGCATGAATTGCTACCTGAATGAAATAATTGAAAATCAAGCAGATGGTATTCACCTGGAATCCGCAGGGGAAAGTCAGCTATTATATAACACCATTTCGGGAAATATCGGTGATGGCATCGAAATACATGCATCGGATCAGATCAATATTCATGAAAACAACCTCACTGGCAATTATGCTGTTGATACCGCCTTTGAAATACGCAATCTGACCAACTATCCTGTGGATGCCCGATTCAATTATCTGGGGGATGCTGGAAATGATCCAATGCTTATCTGGGATCGTTCCGATGATATCAATGTCGGCCAGGTCAGCATTGCACCGATGAATGAATCAATAATTTCAATGCCAGACCATCCTGTTGCCAAAATTACCAATCCCTTACAAAACGATGTTTTGAATGCTGGCGAACAAACCATTGTGGGTATGGCGATTTCTGAAATTCGGCCCTTTACAGTTGAAGTCTCCACTGATGGCGGTATGCATTGGTACACTGCAATTGGCAATACCCATTGGACGTATTCTTGGGAAAATCCCGCCTCAGGAAATCACATACTGATGGCCAGAATAAATGATAACACACCGGATCAGATTTCTGTTCTGATAGATCCCAACAAACCAACAACCAGTGGTACGTTGGTAAACAGTGAAACCTGGTATGGGGATTTTCGGGATATTGTCATTACAGGAGATATTACAGTTCCCTCTGGTATCACACTGACCATTGCGGCAGGCACCCGAATTCTATTTGCACAAAATGATGATCAACGTGCGGGTGAAATTACCACAAAGCCAGAATTAATCATTGATGGCGGCGCAATCATTTTTCAAGGCACTCAGGACAAACCCATTACCCTGACCACTGCCAGCGAAACGCCCGCAAAAGGCATGTGGGGCGGCATTTATATTTCTCACGATGAAAACGAATCCGGTGCAGTTATTTTTAAACATACCACTGTTTCATACAGTACGTGGGGCATTCGGTATGCCGGTCAAAATCGGCAAGAAGATCTCATTTTGGACCATGTCAATGTTTTTGAATCCAATCAAAATGGACTACATGTTCAATTAACTGGCGGAAGCGGTGCGCTTTGTTTGACTGATATCTATGCCTGTCAAAATGCGCAGCATGGCCTTTATCTAAATTTTAGCAGTGATGCCAACTGGTTGGCAAAACTGTCGCTGATACAGGCCAGTGATAATGGAAAAAGTGGATTCTTAATTGAAACAGTAGATCAGGCAAATTTAATGCTGACCCAAACATCTGCCCCCAATATTTCCAGCGAGTTCAACAGTAATCAGGAATATGGCGTGGCATATCTGGTAAAGAATTATGCACATTTAACACTTCATGCAGAAGCTGGCCTGTACAGTGGAAATGCATTTACTGGACTGTATATTTCAGGGGAACATGATTCTCATATTGATTTTGTTATCAAGGGCAACGCGTTGAATCATCATGAAAACACGCGGTATTGGTATACCGGTAGTGGTATTTGCTGCAATATCAATAATGAATACTTTGCCGGTCAGATGATTCAAAATACCGCTGATAATAACAGATATGGCATCTATTATCGGGCGCATTATCCTGAATTGTTTCAAATTTCTCATACACAAAATATCATGCAGAATAACATGCAAGGCGGCATTTTTTTCAATCAATATCGGGGTGATGGCGGCAATCTGACCTTTATTGATAATAATATTCAATACACCACAGAAGGCAATGGCATTTACGTTTATCGGCGCTATTCATATAGCAACACGCCTTTAAATGTTTTGGCAGCCAATAATCAGCTCAGCAACAATTTTAACAATGGCCTGGCAATCTATCACGATAACACCAGTTCTGGAATTACTCTTTCAGAAATCCATGACAATCAATGCATGAATAATAATGATCGGGGGATTTTTCTCAAAGATATTACATCCGCAAAAATTTATGTGAATACAATCAGTCAAAATCAAAAAGTCGGTCTGGAACTGACCGCATCAAAGGCATCAGATATATTGTTCAATGACATATCTAACAATAAGAAAGATGCCATTGTAATCAATTGCGATGAAATCTCAAGAATTCATTATAATAATCTCTTGCTCACTGAATCTTTTTTTGCAATCAATAATCAGGGGGATATCAATATTGATGCCCGCTACAATTATTTTGACAGCACCTTACAGCCTGAAGAAATTATCTATGATCGCCTGGATAACGCAGATAAGGGCCTGGTTACATATGACAATGCGTTGGAAACATCATGCAACCTGGATTTCAGTAACGAGCGCATTCAAATAACAGACCCGCCAGAGACTGAAACCCTTGTTATTCCAATCTCTCCATTTACCATTCGGGGCATTGCGGTTTGTCGAACCGGTATCAAGCGTGTTGAAGTTCAGATGCAGCGGGGCGGCGAATGGTTTCCATCAGATGGAACAAACCAATGGACTGTTCAATGGGATGCCAATCGCGTTGGTGATTATCAAATTAAAGCGCGCATTATTGATAATGATAACAGAATTCGTTTCAACAGCAATCAGGTGTCCATTCGCGTGAGTAAGGATGTTCCCACGACCTCAGGCATACTGGCATCAAATGAAATCTGGGCGCCTGAAACCGGAACCTTATTCATTTCTGGCGATGTCACCATTCCTGAAAATACCAGCCTGACAATTACACAGGGTACCCTGTTGACATTTGCTTCCACTGATGACCGCCAATCAGGCGCAGACAGCAGTGCGTGTGAACTGATTGTTTTTGGAAATTTGTTTATTGAAGGCACTTCGAGTAATCCTGTGGTACTCACACCTGACAGTCAACTCAGTCTGCCAGGACAGTTCTATGGCATTCGCGTGATTGGTGATAATGATCAGCGTATTAAAATCAATCAGATGCACATGCAATATGCCAAAAACTGTATCTCCATAGAAAAAAATGGCGGCACTATTGCTGCACAGTTTGACCATCTTACCCTGACCAATAGCAGCGGCATAGGCATTGACTGGCATTTAACAAACACAAATGGCACCATTCATATTCATGATACTGTCATTCAGAATCAAGGAAGTACTGGTATCAATGGATGGATTTCAGGAGGCTCAGGCACCATTGATTTTAACAATGTAATCAGTAATGAAAATGGCCATCATGGCATTGCAATGGTAACAACGCAATCAGCCAACTGGCATGGATTTTTAACTGATATCTCAGCAAGTAACAATACACTCAATGATGCGGATGGGCTTTATCTTGAAACAGATGAGTACGCAATCTCAAATTATACGATGACATGTTCTCCCGATGCCAGTGGGCTTTCTCCATGTTCCTTTGAAAATAATGCTCGAAATGGCCTGTTTGCCTACGCAAAAAATAATAAATCTGAATTGAGCATTTCAATTAGTGGTTATACTGCTTCAAACAATGGCAAAAATGGTTTCTATCTCTATGGAGAAAGCAGTTGCAAATATGATTATGCCATCCATAACACCAGAAGTATTTTTCACAAGAGTACACGCGGCTGGGAATATGGCAATGGTTTTCTTGCAAGAGGGTATTTGACAGGAACTGTCGATACATGTAATTTTTCTGACAATAACCTTGGTTTTAGAAATTATCAGATTTATTATCCTGCACTGATTAAAAACAGTCGATTTGACAATAATGTCACGCATGGCATTTATATTTATCAATACAGTGGTGCAGCAAATCGTTTTACATTTCGTGAGAATGGAATTGCAAATAATCAAAGCAGTGGCATTTATACCTATGTCAAATATACCAGTTATCCATTCATTCTGGAATTGATAAAAAATACAATACAGTACAATCAACATGGTGTTTATTTGCAGCGATATCAACCATCAAACCATCTGCAATTAATGGCTTTTTTAAATACCATAACAGACAATGAAAAGGATGCCCTTAATCTTGATGTCAGTGATCAATCGATTTTATACTACAATCATATTTCTCAAAAGGCTGATGACAATCATTCGATCATACTCCATTCCGATGTCTCGGCTGATGCACGTTGGAACTTCTGGGGGACAGCGACTCAGGCGTTAAGCGCCGGTTCACATCCCAGAAATCTAACCCTGTTTCATGATATTTATGATGATGCCAGCATGGGCTCAGTGCAGTATATTCCCTGGCTGGAATCATCACATGTGATTGAAACATCAGATCTGCCTTTTTCAAGAATCCTTGCGCCCATTTGTAGTCAATCGGTTCATGGGGGCATGATGTCAATCCTGGGCTTTGCGCTGAGTTCTGATAATGTGTCTCATGTCAATGTTTCAACAGATAGTGGAACTACATGGGCACAGGCCCAATGGCAAAATGAAGATCATTTACTTTTTTGGGAATTCGAGTGGGAAGAATACGTGCCTGAGGCTTATGAGATTGTCACCCAGGCGGTTACAGATGATGGCATCATTGAAGAAACATCGCAAACCTGCCAGATCATAATTGATACCAATGCCATGACAACATCAGGCGAATTGCCAGGGGATGAAACATGGTCTGGTGATATTATTTTAACCGGTGATATTATCGTTCCTGAAAACAAAACGCTGACCATTCAGCCTGGAACTGACGTAAGCATTCCAGCATATCAGGATAGTACTGGCGAAAACGATAATTCTGTAACAGAAATTCTGGTTCGCGGTAAACTCATTGCAGTGGGAACATCAAATGAAAGAATTTTCCTTGGACCATCCACTGAGGCTCAAGCCGGCGCATGGGGCGGGATTCGAGTTGAAGGTCAGCTTGAATGTCAGTATGTGGATATGTATCAGGCGGATATTGCTTTGGATATTGTTGCACCAGAAGGAAATAATCAAATTGTTCTGGATCACAATACATTTCAGGATTATATGATCGCCGGCACTCGAATCAATTTTGATAATAAAGCATCTGGCGCCATTATTTGTACAGACAATATCTGGAACAGCACGACCGGTACAGGTTTAGATATTTATTATCGTGAGCGGGTCAATCAGGCAAATCCATTTGAGATTCAATTAATGAACAATCGCTTTGAAAATAATCCAGAGCGCGGTGCTTATATTCATGCGGATGGCTATTATGGGTCATTGCTAAAACTACTGGTTCAAAACAATTATTTCTATCGCAACAATACAAATGGCCTGTATGTTTACTCTACCAATCGTCTGGCATGGGATGTGCGCATTGAAAACAATGCGATCATGGAAACCTATGGGCAAAATGCGATTGCCCTTGCATGCAGTCTTAACAATGCCTATGATTATGAAAATACACTAATTATTGACAGCAATACCTTAAAACAAAACCAGAGTGGTATATATGTTAATGCTTATAATTCATCACTCAAACCAGTTATTTCTAACAATACAGTATCTCAATCATCAGACACAGGGATCAAAGGGGAATATTCTGGCAATTACCCCTTTATTCCTGAAATATCAGGGAATGCCTCAAAAGAGAATACCCAGTATAATATTGATATTGAAGCCTCTGATGCAGTACAAGTAATAAATAATGAACTGAGTGGAGACAGTGCGGGCCTGATTGCCTTGATCAATCAAAGCAGCCATAACATCACAGCCACAAACAACTGGTGGGGCGTGATAACATCAGAAGAAATCGCCCAACGCATTTACGACCATACAGATGACACCAGCAAAGGCCAGGTAGTATTTGACCCCTGGTGGGATAAGTATGCGCCGCCCGAGTCGCCTTCAGTAACATGCACGACTCAAAACACCAGTGCCGATCAAGTTGAAATTTTTGGAAGTAAACCCGAAAACACGCATATTCGTATTAATGGCCAAAATATTGAGACAAGCTTTGAATCAACCACCTGGCAATTCATGTTTGATTTACTTCCCGGAAAAAATGTGATCAATGCTCAGACAGTGAATGCCTTGAACCTGGTATCTGATCCTGTTCATATCATCATTATAAAAGATATTTACCCGCCAGAATTACTTCATGCAGATCCCTCAGATGATGCCGCACGAAAGCGTGTTGATAAAATTGTGATTACCTTACTGGATCGTGATGGCATTGTTGATGATCAGGCAGTAATAAACAGCCTGTCAGTAAATAATGCAGAGCACCTGATTTCTGGGCACATTGAAGAAAGCAGCGATCAATTTGTATTTACGCCCGATATATCTCCAATGCCTGATGATGTTTACACGATCACATTTCAAACAATGGATACAGCAGGCAATGGGAAAGCCTACACCCTGTCCTTTGTAGTTGACAGCCAGCCTCCTGTGATACCAATGATTACTGGCAATGAGCTTTTCAGCGGTACGATTCAAGTACGTCCATTTTTGAATCTTTCTCGGTCAAAAAATATTGTGCTTACAGGAACGCGCCAATCGAAAACAAGTATCCTGATCAATGGTATGGAAGACTCTGACCTGTCTGATGATGATTGGCAAATCACAGTCGCATTGTTTGAAGGAATCAATCACATTAATGTTCAGGCAAAAGATCGGGCAGGAAATATCAGTGGCAGTCAATGGATTGATGTTATGGTGGATACTGTCCCGCCGCAAATATCAAGGATCATTCCTGCTGATGGAAGTTTTATCAATGTACGCCCGGAACAAATCATCGTTGAATTTATTGAAACCACCAGCGGGCTTTCATTAAGCAATTGTGTAACCCATGTGAGTACGTCTGAAAATATCACTGTAGTCGGCCAATGGCAGATTGAAGAAAACCAGTTACGATTTACACCTTCAACGCCGCTGGCAGAAACCACATACAACATACATCTCAAGCTCGTGGATGCCATTGACCATAGCAGCCCGGATCTCACAACTCAGTTTACCCTGGATATGACACCACCTGTCGCCCCACGCTTGAATCCTTTGAATTCGCCCACCAACAACCCGGTGCAAACATTGAAAGGAAACAAAGAAACCCACGCAGCAATCCTTCTCAATAATGAAACCATTGTGGATCATAACCCGGATATTGGCTGGACTTACACCATTCAGCTTGAAATGGGTACCAATCATATCCTGCTTAATGCAGTAGATCGGGCAGGTAATGTGAGTGCGCCTACCATTTCCCAGATTATTTTTGATGATACCGCGCCGCCAGCAGTTGAGCAACTGACTGTTCATTGTATGGGGGATGGTGTATCTGTAGTACTTGATTGGACTGCTTATGATGAAACCGAACTGGGTGACCTCGCTTATTATCGCATTTACAAACAACCGCAATTGTTTACGCAAATTTCGGAATTATCCGCATTTGCCACAGTCAATGCAGGCATACAAATATATACTGTTTCGCATTTAAATCAATCTCAAACCTATTATTTTGCAATCGTGGCAGTGGATACAAAAGGAAATGCAATGATATCTGTCACGCCTGTGCCAGGAAAGCCCATTGATCAACAGCCGCCACCTGAGGTCAGTAATGTCCATGTGGATTGCCATACAGATTCTGCAGAGATTTTTTGGACACCTCCTTTCGATGCCCTGGGTGATCTTGATGGTTTTGTGGTTTCCGAAAGAAATCAGACCAGACACCTTCCCAAAATACAAACATCCTTGATTTTGTATGATCTGTTACCATCAGAACGCTATGCAGTGACGATCTCTACAATAGATAAAAATCAAAATATAAGCATAGGGATCTGTCAGCCAGTAATGACAGAATTGAATAATCCTGAAAAGCTGACAGCCATTGCAGGAAGTGGGCAGATTGATTTACGTTGGACACCAACAACGCCCGAAATACTTGTTAAAGAATACTATGTTTATGCGCATCATCAAAATTTCAGTACAACACATGGCTTGATGCCAACGATGACAACAGATGCGCCCCATGCCATATTGACTGGAGTTATAAATCATCAAACATACTATATTGCTGTAACAACAATTAATACTTCTGGATGTGAAAATACTTCGGTTCATACTGTATCAACCATGCCAGTATTTGATGTTCAATTAGTTAATATAAAAGGGAATTATATCAGTCCAGTGAGTGCAGTGAATAATTATCGCCTGACGATAAGATTTAATACACCAATGGATACCCAAATTCAACCAGACATTCAATTGAAATCAAGCGGCACAATCCCATTGCCCACAATTGATGGCGGCACTTGGCTGGGAACTGTTGAAAATAATGATACCTTTGTTACCAATGATATTGCTTTTTCTGAGGGCATGGATGGCAGTATTTCAGTCACCATTTCCAATGCACAGGATTTATATGGCAATGTGATGACATCGGTAACATCCGCATATCAATTTACCCTTGATGCCACACCGCCAAACATTCCTGAAATAACAATTGAAAATAAAGATTGCAGCAGTATTCAAGTCTCCTGGAAGGATTACATTCAACCCGACGATCTGGCTGGCTATCGCGTCTATCTGTCATCGCAAACTTTTACGACAACTGTCAATCAGAACTCTGTGGCATGGCTGCAACCGCACTATCGGTCGTATATCTTTAAGAACCTCGAACTGTCAACCCCATATTATATTGCCATTGTGCCTGAAGATCGGGCGGGCAATAAAATTCAACTGATATCTGGCACAGAAATTAGAATTGACAGATCAATACTTCCTGAACTTTCCTTTGATATGGAGACAGGCAATGAATTAACATCTGTAATACTCAACTGGCAGCATCTTTCCAACGTTTGTGGTCTGACAGGTTATGATATCTACCTGTCAGAAACACCATTTGGAAACCTCTATGACCAAACACCCTATCTTGAACTGGATGCTGCATCACATCAGGCAGTTATTGATCATCTGGATCGAACAAAAAAATACGATATCATTGTCGTACCTGTGAATGATGTGGGCGATCAGGTGCAACGTTTTCAAGTCCTTGAATGGCAGGATCCTTTGTCTGGTGACCTTCAGAAAGACATTGATCTTTCATTGTCTACACAAAAAAAAATCCCCATATACCATGATATTATTTTGGAAAATGGTGCAAGCCTGACACTTCCCAAAGGTGTGACCTTATGTTTTGCAGATAATTCTGGTTTGACTGTGGCTGAAGGTACTATCATTGCCAATGGCACTGCATTGTATCCTGTAAAAATGACTGCTTCAAACCCGAAAAAAGGTGCATGGAAAGGGATTGCAATTCTTTCTGAAGACAGCCAATTACATCATGTAATTATTGAAAATAGCGCGGGATTAAAAATTATGAACACCACAGCAAACATTACAGCCCTTTCATCACGTAACAATACCATTGGTCTCTGTGTTTCGGGCAATGCGCAATTAACCCTTTCTGATGCCCTGTTTACAGGCAATGATATCCATATTCAGGCAGAAGATAACGCGAATCTGACTGTTTCGCAATCTGTATTGAAAGCGGCAAGAATACGATATATTGATAATCGCAGCAATAATAAACTTCAACTGATCGAAAACGATTGGGGCATAGACAATATTCCCGAAGTTATTCAGGGAGATTGCGATTATATTCCCATTTTGGAAGAAGAACCATTACTCACCCCTGCCATAGAAAATCTGGGAGGATCAACCACAGGAAGTCAAATGATTGATCTTCATCTGGCCTGCCGCAATGCCAATGAAATGCGCATAAGTGAAGATTCACAGTTTCGTTCAAAATTCTTTGTGCCTTTTGCCAGATACACTCCTTTTACTTTATCTGAAGGGGGTGGGAATAAAACAATTTTTGTACAGTTTAAAAGTATATCTGGAAGCATGTCACCGGCTATTTCTACAACAGTGACCTATATTACTGAAGGCCCAATGATTCAACACTTTTCATTGAGTGAAGGCAAAACCATCAAACGCCCGGTTCTCATAACCGGTCAGGCATCTGCTGCTTTGGGCTTGAATCGCATATCCTTTCATTTAAATGGAGCGGATCTTTTTACAAGCAAAACCAGCCCATTATCCTATGAATGGGATTGCCGCACATTGGAAAATGGCAGTCATCGCGTGGCACTCATCGCATGGGATCAGGCAGGGAATTTTTCAAAAGCTGAAATTAATGTAATGCTGGACATTTATCCGCCACCAGCGCCCATAATTGAATTGCCTGTAGATGGTGTTGTTACAGAATCAGATATTACCATTTCTGGCACAGCTGAACCTGATACGACCCTTAGAATTCTCAGAAATGGTTTTGTCATTCATGAACAAACAATGGATCAAACTGGAACATTTCTACTGGAACCTGTGACATTGATTGAAGGAATGAACAACATATTGGCAGTGTGTGAAGATATGGTGGGCCAGAGCGCAAATTCCAATATTGTTCATATCAGTCTGGATACCGGACCACCGGCATCACCCAAACTCCTTCAACCCTGGTTGGCAGCCAATAAAGGGATTGTCATCCAATGGCAGTTTGCTGATGATGGTGAAAGACCGGTACGTTTTAATCTATATCGCAGTACCAGTCATTTCACAGACAAAACAAATGCGGATCAGGTTCAAACCAATATTGGAGAACTGTCAGCAGCAGATCTCAATTTGCCTGATGGCACATATTACTACGCTGTAACTGGCCTGGACCAGGCAGGCAATGAAAGCCCGCTTTCCAATATTGTTGATTTTACGCATGATCAGACACCGCCGCAATTGACAATTAATTTTCAACAACCGCAACCTTTTGGTGTGGGCGATTTTACAATAAACCTTGAGGTTAATGAAAAATTAGGAAGTACACCGCAACTGGTCTACATACCTGCAAATACATCGGATTTTCAAAATATTGAATGTACGAAAAGCGATTTTTATACCTATACAGGAATTATTCATATACAATTTGATACACCCTCAGGAAAGGCGCGGGTGTTTGCCTCAGCACGAGACACAAAAGGCAATGCATTCTCTGGCGAATTGACAGATACCTTTTTTATGATTGATACTGCCGGCCCGGTTGCAAGCATTGCCATTGATCGCACACCGCCAGTTCAAGTTCTGGAACCAACAACCATACAAGTATTATTGGAACTGAATGAATTACCAGAAAAAACACCTTCATTGAGCTATCGTCCACCTGAAGGTGAAAATATCAGCATTACATTAAATGGCAGCGGCACTCAATGGCAGGGCGAACTTTCTGTTGATCAGACAATGGGAACTGGCGATGGCAGTTTTATTTTCCAGGCAGTTGACACAGTTGGCAATACTGGAAATATAATTGATACTGGAAAAATACTGGAAATCTATACCAGCGATGTGCCGCTTAAAAGTCAGCCGCCGCAATATTTAAGAGCGACAGCCAAATCAGAAGGTCAAATTCAACTCACCTGGCAGGCGCCAGAACTTGCAGAAACATATAAAATATATCGTGATAGCGGCACCTGTGACACCTTACCTACCACATTAATTACTGAAAAAATTCCAGAAACCGAATACCTGGATATGCCGCCTTCTGATGGAGACTGGTGTTATGCGGTATCATCAGATCGTCGCGGCGCTGAAAGTGATTTATCAACGCCTTTTACTGTAAAATCTGATTCAACCCCACCTGGAAAGCCAACAGATATCTCTGTTTTGTTGGGAGATACTGGTGTAATTGTTTCCTGGAATGCGCCTGATGGCGAAGCGCCTTATCGGTATCATGTGTATCGGGATGAAAATATTGTTCAGCAGAGCTATCTGGATTTACATATTACTGATCGACCTGAAACAGGCGGAATGTATCAATATCGCGTGGCATCAGTCGATTTAATAGGAAATGAACATTTTTCTGATCCTGTATCATTCAACATGACTGTTGGCGCAGTAAAATCACTCAATGCTGCAATTTGCCAGGGCCAGACACCGCAACTGACCTGGGAAAATGCAGATACACAGGTGGTTGGATTCAATGTATATCGGGGACAACAGCAGCTAAACACTGACATGATTACCTCAAATGCGTACACTGATATTTACTACACAAAATCATCAGTTATCCGCTATCAGGTACGTGCGTTAAAAGCCGATGGCCAGGAAAGTCCTTCTCGCATTGTGGATATATTTCCGCTGAATATTCAGGTGGTTGCAAATGCTGATGAAATCAATACTTTCAATGATCTGGTGTTGAATGGTCTTAATACAATGGATATCACCTTTACCAATGAAGATCAGGTTCAAGCCCTTGATTTAATGCATCTCAAATGGCAATTGATATCTGAAGGTCAGATCCTTTTTGAAAATCAAAAGCAGGTTGATATCAATCTGTTGCCAGAAAAAGCAAGCAATATGCAGATCATTGTGCCTGCAACTGATGTTTATGCACCGCATATCCTTAACATTTATGCAACACAAAGCAGTGACACTGGCAGTATGGTCATTTATGAAGAATCATTTACTTTTGAAAATGTGCGCCGACCCGATTTATGGATTGATCTGAGAGCAACTGATATTCCTATTGCCGGCGGTTATGCGACTGTTCAGGCCTGTATTTTTAACCAGGGCTATGCAGATATGGATATCATTGTTACAAAGGATGATGGCAAATCACCTGGAGATATTTCACTGACATTAAAGAATCAGGATGGACTGGTATTAAATCAAACCCAGTACAATGGAATTCCTGGCAAAGCATTTGTTATATCTGGAAGTAAATCTGCATTTATTCGCATTGCACCTTCAACATCACGATGTTTCACCATGAATATCCTGGTGCCTGAAAATATAACCCCTGAAGCAGATCTCTTTTTTGAAATGGCTGTTAAGAAATACTACCATAATGCGGGTTCTTCAGATGCCATCGAGATGGGTACAATCACTGGCGAATTACGAAGCGGTATCAGCCAATCAGAATACTTTGGTTCTGCCAGTGTATCGAACAATTCATTTGTAAATCAACAATCCATCATGATTTATGGGCAGGCCATTAATCGCATCACTCAGATGCCTGAAGGTGGCGCAGAGCTAAAGATCGGCCTGTACGCTCGAGGATTTGAGTGGTATGAAACAGTGACTTGTGATGAATTTGGCAGCTACACATTTTTATATCTTCCGTCCAAAGGCATGAGTGGTCATTTTGTGGTGTGGGCATCCCATCCAGACGTTTATGATCGCCTCAACCAGGATGAATTTGATGTTTATCGCATGTATCATACACCTGCCACAGGCGACATTCGCATGTCAAAGGCAGACACCCTTAATTTTTCAATTTCATTGTACAATCCAGGTATTACTGCAATCACAGGTTTCACTTATGATTTCAATGCCTATATTGTCAATGATCAAACCGGGGAACGTGAAGAAATCAATACCCTTCAGGGAACAGTGATCACAGACGACACGCTGAAAGTTGCACCCGCTCAACATAAAAGCATTAACATGAACCTTCATGCCGATAAAGATGCACCCGACAATGCAACAGTGGAATACTGTATTGCCGCTTCAAATGGGGCATCAGTAACATTTACCGGTTATGTCAGCTTACTGCCGTCAGTGCCATTAATTTCAGTCGAAACACCCGCTGTTGGATATGTAGAAATGAGCATTGATCGGGGATATATGAAATCTGTGCCAGTTCGAATTCAAAACAAGGGTCTTGAAGATCTCCTTGATGTAGAAATCATACCACCTGAAAAATTTAACTGGATGCAAACCAATGCCCCATTATCAAACAATGGCGGCTGGGTGTTGGGAGATATTCCAGTGGGTGCAGCAAAACAGTTTGAAGTTATTTTTTCTCCACCCCAAGATCTGGATTTTGGAGATTACGAAGACAAACTGGTACTCAAGGGAATTAATTCTGAGTTGACATTTGACATTCATTTATATGCAACCATTACATCGGATCAGACCGGTGATGTCCAGTTCCATGTGATCAACATTATTGGTCAGGATGTTGAAAAAGCCAGAGTGAGAATGCGCAATGTGGAAATCAATAAAGAACTGAGTCCTTTAAAAACCGATGCAGAGGGTATGGTAACATTCAAAGACATACAGGAAGGAGAATGGTCTTGGCAGGTGATCGCATCAGGACATGCAACATTGGCAGGAGTGGTCACAGTGATTCCCAATCAAACAGTACTTGAAGAACCCATGTTATCAAAAAGTCTGGTCACCATTAATTTTAAGGTGGAACCTGTGCCATTTACAGATCGCTATGAAATTAAACTGGAGCAAACCTTTGAAACACATGTTCCGGCAGCAGTTTTGGTAATAAATCCCACCAAAGTCGAATTTCATGATGTCCAACCTGGATTTGAAACTCGATTTCTTGTTGAAGCCCGCAATGAGGGCCTGATCATGCTTCATGACACAGAAGTATCCACAGCAGAAACGCCCTGGGGAAGAATGGAACCTATGGTTCGTTTTATACCAGAATTGGGGGCTAAAGAAAGCATAATGATTCCTTATCGACTGGTCTATGATGGCCCTCCTGAAGACGACAATCGTAAACGAAGCCTTAGCAGTATTGCCGATTGTCTGACCGGTGGTTTTGGCGGCATGGCACAGGGGTTGAAGGATCTGCATAGTATTCATTCTGCCCTTAAAGGGAGAAGTCAATGTTATAAAGGACATGGCATGGTCGCAGCGGCTTTTCTACTTGGATTTATTCATGGATACAACGCCATGGGCATGGTCAATCCGGTTGACTTTGCTGCCAATGCAACCATGTGCGCAATGCAGGCAATGGGAATTGGTTTTGGTTATGGGGAATCAACAGGTCGTATTACTGGCTCTGTAAGTGGGAGTTCAAGCAAAGAAAAATACGCATCCGCCACAGCCAGTTTTTCTTCACAAAAACCCTGTTTTACAGCAGATACCCCCGTGCTTATGGCCAACCTGACAGTAAAATCCATACAGGATATTCAGATTGGAGATGCCCTGTATCTTCATAATGGTGGCAGTGATTTTGTACGAGCAGTGCATCATCGTAAGAGTGATCACATGCGTGAAATCTGGTATGAAAACACTGATGGCACCAAGCGACGACTGGAAACCACTGACCATCATTTGTTTTGGTGTGATAACGATTGGAAAGCTGCACGAAAACTGGTTGTTGGTGATTTGCTCGTGGATCGTGATGAAAACCAATGGACTGTGATTCGAAATGAGCGATATAATCTGGATATTGATGTGTATAATATCGATTTAGAGGCGTATCGGTCTTATTTTGCTAATGGAGTTTTGGTGCATGAGCGATGTGGGGTGAACAGTTTTTGATATTGTTCGTCCGCCTGGGGTTGAGTACATAGCCGCCAGGCTATAGACTATAGACTTTAATAAGATAAAGATTTTGGACTGCGTTGGCGCTTCGTCGATGTACTATAGTATTATCTCCTTGCGCCGCCTTGGTTCCCACGCTGGAGCATGGGAACCAGATTTTTTCCGATTTCATAAGATGATGTCTGTCGATTAGAAATTGAAGATTGAAGTCAGGAATACTCCTCGCAAAACACCAATTCCCAACCTTTATAAACCAGAATAACTTTGATCAATTTCGTACTGCCAATACTGTTTTTTACACGATCCGACTGAACATATTGATCCAATTGCTTCTTAGCATCCTGAATTTTTTCCATCTGAATTTCTTCAGAATATTTACCTCTTATAATGTATTTGACTTCAATCAGATAGGAATACTCCAAATCCGGATATTTGGAAAGAAATGGCGCCATGTAAATATCTGAATACCCCTTATTCATTTCAGCTTCAGATTGCGTGATATAATAATCCACAACATTGAGATAAGCCAGTAGAAAGCCTTGAACAACTTTTTCGCCATTCAAGTAGTCTCGAATGGATGTCTGCTTTTCTATTTGATCGGAAAGATATAGAAAAAAGGGTTTCCATTCGCCATCGTATGCCATATTGGCTATCATATCAGATAACTCCCACATATCAATTTTAAATATGCCCACATCTTCAAAACCGCTGCGAATATAGCCATACATTAAATTCAGAATGGTCAGGTTGGGAATTTTCAACAGATATCTACCACGTTTTTCCCCTTGAATAGACAGCAGCCCAAAATAATACAATAATGAGATAAAGTTTTCTTGTTTTAGCAGTTCAGAAACAGGAAAACTTTTTTTGATATTTGACAGGATTTCCTGTCTTTCGATAATTTCTTTCAATCGACTGAAATTGCCATTCAACTGTTTATCAATTTTCATCAAATATCGCAGTTTGTTGTAGTCAATTTTGACATTCTGATCAACCAGGTCCCTGGGGAGTTTTTTTCCTTTCATCGACTCCTGTAGAAAATACAATACCATGTCTGAGTTAAACATAACTGTTTGAGTATCAGGCGAAAAGCGGTAATTATTATACCATTGTTTCATAATATCCATACAAAAGTCCGGTTCCAAAGACAGGCGTCCAGCATGATGATAATACTGCAAAATCTCCATGGTTTCACTTTCAGTAAACCCCATAAATTCATTAAGACTGGTATCCAGACTGACATTTGTTCCAATATTAAAACCGCTGGTGACATCGTCCATCGTAATCGGTGAAACACCGGTAATAAACAATTTATCCAGGCCGGAGTCAGGCATTGATGTCAACCCCTTCAGCAGATTAAAAAAATACCTGAATGAGCCTTCTCCTTGTGTCAGTTCGAAATAATCTTTTTTACCTGATGTTGTGAGTATTGTATTGGTGAAATTGTCATATTCATCAATGAACATATACACTTTGAGCTGATTTCTGGCGCAATACAGAAAAAGTTTCTGAAGTTTTTGATCAATGTATGAAAGCGATTGAATGTCCGAAAGTATTTGCTTGTCAAAACATTGCGGATATCTGCTGAGAAAATCATCAATAATATTGTCAGCATACCTGTGAAAGGCAGTCTGAATACGATCAGATTTTGGATCAACCATCGCAAAGTTAAAGGCAAGGGTCATATATCTGTTCTTGTTGGGTGTGGGATTTTGTCCGATAAACGTATCTTTGAAAAGCATGTCAAACTGATCTTGTTTGTTTGTATCATAATAATACTGAAGCAGATTAATCCACAATGATTTGCCAAATCTTCTGGGGCGTATGAGAAATATGAAATTGGGTAATGATTCCAGTTCATGGATATATTTGGTTTTATCCACATAGTACATGTTATCTTTAATAATTTTTCCAAAATCTGCGTCGCCATAGGGTATTTTTTTGATGTTCATTTTTTACATTCCTTGTTGTGAATTTTTTAAAAAGCAATATTATACAAGTTAACAATTCGTGTCAATGCAAACAGTTTCAGTTTCAATTATTCCTTGACTTGGTCCGACCCTATTTCTTGTAGATTCAGGAATACTCCTCGCAAAACACCAATTCCCAACCTTTATAAACCAGAATAACTTTGATCAATTTCGTACTGCCAATACTGTTTTTTACACGATCCGACT
>Ga0272440_1000867_pt1 | contig 25446 bp, 18 predicted proteins | sample SSMMMBAug17_FD_192440 | JGI IMG/M metagenome (GOLD analysis project Ga0272440, IMG submission 192440) | Marine sediment archaeal communities from Little Sippewissett salt marsh, Falmouth, MA, United States - SSM-MMB-Aug17 | ecosystem: Environmental > Aquatic > Marine > Wetlands > Sediment ...
TCATTTGAAAAGAAGCGGTATCGTCAACATCATGAATAAAAATGGGAAGGTGGCCATAAATGTATGTGATCTTATCATTTTTTCTGATAAATGCGATATTTTGATTTATTGGTGTTGATCCTTCAGAGAATATTGGTAATTGCATCTGTGGCATAATAAAAAATCCAATTGTTGTCTTAATCTTTCGATTCACACAAAAATTCATGCACTATTCGCAACAGAAAAACAATTCCTAAAAGCATTTGCATGGAAATAATTGCACCAATAATATTCATGCGCCTAATGGACTTGTTTTATTGTCATGATCGCCCAAGGAATTTTTTTGTGCTTGACCCATAATAAATTTCAGATTATTAATTTGATATAGACAATTTCAATAATTATCTATGGCATAAAATTTGCTCAAAATATCTTTTTTTCAGAAATGTCAAATCTATATGCATTTTTTTTTGTTCGATCAAAGGAGATTTTCATGATTCAGTTGACATTAAGGGCCAAGATACTTTCTGGGTACCTGGTAGTTACATTTTTGATTTTAATTGTCGTTATTATTTCATTCATTCAATTCGTTTCTCTTGGAGATCGATTGAAATACTTAAAAGATGAAGTGGCACGAGGCGTTATCATTGCGAATGATATTCGTTCTGAAGTTCTTGCCATGCGCACTTCAGTGGAAAAATTTTTATATCTGAACAAAAACAAGGATCTTAAACTTGCCCAGAGTCATATAGATAAAGTAAATAAACTGTTGGATGATGCCAAACTGAAAATCAAGAAAGCTGATCAAATTGCCCAACTTCGCCAAATTGAGGATACCTGCCACGAGTTTATTGATAAATTTAATAAAGTGGCCATCCGCATAACTGCGGGCAATCATACAAAGCAAGATTTGTTCAAAGCGGGTAAAGACATTGAAGCCAAGTTGAATAATATTGTTGTACAGAATCAAGAATCTTTTCAATTAGATGTTTTGGATGTTTCATTAAAAGCCCTCAAACGATTTATCAAAGCTGAACTTGATGTCAATAGCTTCTTGTTGGATAAGCAGCCTGATCAGCTTAATCGTGCGGTATCGGTTCTTAATAACGTACTTGATGATATGGATAATCAAAAAATAATTGAAAATAAGGCACTTATCTATAATATTGAAGACTATCTTGATAATTTTGAAGGGCTCGCAGCGGTTATTCTGAAAATGGAAGATGAAATCAATAAAACCATTCTACCCTTAGCCCCGCGTATTGTTAAATTATCCCGTGAAATTGCAACTTCCGGTTGGAATGAAATGGAAAAATTCAGCCATGATGTCGAGTTGGGGGTCAGAAGAACGGGTAAGTTGATGCTTTCAATTGGCATTTTGGCGATTCTGCTTGGCTTTACTATGGGGATTTTTCTCGCACGAATGATTATTAAACCCATTATCAAAGTTGTTGATTTTGCAGGAAAGGTATCAAAAGGTGATATTTCAAAACCTTTAAATATCAAGCAGAAAGATGAAATTGGCCAGATGGCAGAAGCGCTAAACACCATATTAATTGACATGATGGGTACGCAGCAAAAATTGATGAATAATTTAGATCGCCTGCCCACACCAGTGATTGAAGTGGATAAAGATTATACTATTGTGAGTGTTAATCAGGAAGCTGCACGGATTGTCAACAAGATACCCTCTGAATTAACAGGCAAAAAATGTTATGAAATTTATGCATCAGATCATTGCTTGACTGAAGAATGTGCCCTGAACAAAGCAATTCAGGAAGACTGTATATTTACCAGCGAAACAGTTATCAATCCTGAATCAATTAATATGCCCATACGTTATACTGGATTTCCAGTTAAAGACAACAGTGGAAATGTCATTGGTGCGGTCAAATATGTTTTGGATATTAGTGGTGAAAAAGAAATCAATGCAGAAATCAAGAAACTTATTGAAGCAGTCAATGCCGGGCAGCTTGATATTCGTGCTGATAATCAACGATTTATTGGTTCTTATGCTCAACTGGTGGAAAATGCCAATGGCATTGTTGAGGCTTTTATTAAGCCGCTAAATGAATCGCATCAGGTTCTCAAGCAAATGGCTGATGGTAATCTGGCAGTTCTGATGGAGGGTAATTATCAGGGCGACCATGCCATGATGAAGAATTCAATTAACGATGTGGTAAGTTCTTTTAATAATATTCTGAAGCAGGTAGAATCTGCAACAGATGATGTTGCTGGATCATCATCTGAATTGGCATCATTTAGTCAGAGTTTATCAGAAGGATCGCAAGAACAGGCTGCTTCAGTTGAACAAATTTCGGCAAGCATACATGAGACAGATCAGCAAATCAATTTAAATGCTGATAATGCAGCAAAAGCCAATGAACTGGCGGATGATAGTGTTCAGGCAGCGATTTCAGGAAAGGAAGAAATGAAACAAATGATTTCTTCTATGGAAGAAATTCATAAATCATCTCAAAATATCTCAAAAGTTATCAATGTTATCAATGAAATTGCATCGCAAACCAATATTCTTGCCTTAAATGCGACTGTTGAAGCTGTTCGTGCAGGGCAATTTGGTAAAAGTTTTGCTGTTATTGCACAAGAAGTTAGAAATCTTGCTGGTCGCAGTGCGCAGGCTGTTAATGAAACCGCAGAACTAATTGCAACATCAAATAAGAAGGTCAATGAAGGTGTCAGCATTGCTGAAAGAACAGCTGTTTCTCTTGAAAAAATAGTTGAAAATATAGTTAAAGTAAGGGATTTGGTAGAAGATATCAATGTTGCCAGTAAGGAACAAGCTGTTGCGATGAGCCAATTAAATGATGGAATGGGACAAATCAGTGCTGCGACAGAGAATATGAGTACAAGGAGTCAGGAAACTGCTGGATCGGCTGTACAGTTAAAAAATCTGGCCAGTGAATTGAAAGGAAAAATTAGCAAGTTTCAATTGTGTGGTGACAACGAGTGCGCTATTGCTGTTACTTCAGATTCATGGAATATGGATGATGAAACTGTCCATCAAATAGATGAAGAACACGGACAGGCTTCCTGGACGCCCAAAGAAGTTATCCCTCTTGATGAGGATGAAAGGGGATATGATGATTTTTAAATTCTTATTAGGAATGCTCTGAAAATAATTTCCCCATTCGGTAAAGTCAGACAAGTCGGACAGGTCAGACCAGTCTGACTTGTCCGATCTGTCCGAATTTTTGAAAATGGTGATCTTATTTTCCGAGAGTTTCTTAGCATACGCAAAAGGTTTATTCTGTTATGAAAGATACTTTTTTTCTCGGTGGGCATGATGCAGAAATGCTTGAAATTCGAAATATACTTGACAAAATGAATGTCCCTTATTTCGATAAGCATTTAAAATGGGGCGCAAAATTATCAGAATATCAAAAGGAATTAAACAGTCTTGATAAAAATCAAACCCCCATATTTGTAGAATTGAAGCTGGATTGCCCTTATCCTGAAAATGCGGTCATTATTGACCATCACGATTCACGCGCGGGTAAGAATAACTTGACAGCCATTGAACAAACTGCCCAAAGATTGGGCGTGCAAATGAACAGACATCAACAATTGATCAGTGTTAATGATAAAGCGCATATTCGCGGAATGAAAGCCTTTGGCGCTTCAGCTTCTGAAATTGAAAAGATTCGTTTACTGGATCGAAAGGCACAAGGCGCAACTGAAAAAGATGAACTAAATGCGCAAAAAACCATCTCAGAAAATATCCGCATTTTTTGTGAAAGCGTGGCTGTAATACAAAGCCTATGCGAACGAACCAGTTGTGTGGTAGACAGAATTCACGATCAATACAAAAATATTATTGTCTTTTCACCAGATGGAAACATGCATTATTTTGGACCGGGTAAAAATGTGTTTCGTTTTCGTGATATTTTAACTGATATGAAAGAAAAAAATCCCACAATAGAATTCTGGTATGGCGGAGATTTGCCCGATTTCGGATTTCTGGGTACAACTTATCAGTTTACAGATAAGTTTATTGCAGCGTATTTCTGTCCTTCAGATTGATCACGAATGAATGAAAGTCGTATTATACAGGGAGAATTCTATTTTGATCCCAATGATCCTGTTTATCAGGTTCATTTTCCTTCTTTTCCTGTTGTTCCAGGGAGTTTAATTATTGATTCGTTTGTCAAAGTGATAAAAAAAAACGATTCTTTACCATCCAGCATAAGCATTCAGTCTTTCAAATTTATCCAGTTTGCAAAGCCTGGACTTGCAAGGTATGAGATCAAAATTTTTGAAAGGCATTATCAGTGTTTTTTATTTCAAGACCAAATAACGATTGCCAAAGGCCTAATTAAACATGAATCTTAGTTTTTCTGGAAAAAATGCTCTTATTCTCGGTGGATCATGTGAAACAGCTTTGTTTTTGGCCAGATTGATGATTGAGTCACAATTGTTTCCTATTCTGACTTATAGAAATCATGATGGCCAAATGCGTATTCTTTCTTCACTTTCTTCATTTCGTTCAAATAATTTTGAAACAATTCATATTGATTTTTCCAACAAAAAAAAAATTGAATCCCTTGAAAATACGATCTGGCAGCATCTGGATTATGTTATTGATTTTATTCAAAGTGATTATGAAAGTCTTATTCCAGGAGCGGGTAATCAAAGTATTGATGAATATTTTGCAAGCAATATCATCAGTCGTGCTATTCTATTGAAAAGCATTTCCCGCGTAATGTTAAAGCGAAGAAAAGGTCGTCTGGTTTTTATTTCATCAACTGCTGCGGTAAAGCAGAATCCAGGGCAAGGATTTTATGCCGCTGCCAAGCAAGCATCAGAGGCACTATACAGGAATATAGGCATAGAAATGGGTGATAGAGGCATTACAACAGTAACTTTACGTGCAGGTTATATTGATTCAGGACGTGGAAGATCCTATTTGAATACCCAGGCAAAGATGAACAGGTTTGTTCTAAAAAACAAAGAAGTTGCCGAAACCATTTTATTTTTATTGTCTGATAGCGCTATCGGTTTTAATGCAACAGAACTTCTGCTTGATAAGGGATTGATTGCCTCAAAAAGCTAATGTTACAAATAATATTTTTCGTGCATTCATAAATAAATATTTTTTTATATCTTAATGGCTCAATATGCCATAAAGCTCAGAAAGAGATAAAGTTAATATGAACCAACAAACAAAAACAGCACTGGTTTTAGGGAGTATTAAAGGAATTGGCAAAGCAATTGCTTTGGCGCTGGCCAAAGAAGGTGTTCAGATTGTCACCACATATTGGGATTGGCCTGAGGCTTTACCCGATCTTCAAAAAGATCTGGAGGCCATGAATACGCCTCATCTAATTGTAAAAACAGATCTCCTTGATATTGAGGATATAAATCAATTAGTTGCAGCTATCAAATCCCGATTTGGCGGATTGGACATTCTGGTCAATAATATTGAACGAGGTGGTTGGCCGCTGGTTCATGGTGAATATGATCAGGATCAATGGGATATGGAAGTTGCAACGACCTTACGTGCCAAACGTTGGATTTTTCATGAATCTTTACCAATGTTAAAAGCATCAGGTGAGGGGTCTGTCATTAATATATCCTCAATTGCCGGACTTGTTGGACGTTCCGGACCGGCTGCGCCATTTTTTCCTGATGCATATGCTGCTGTAAATCGTGGCATTTCTTTACTCACTGAAACATGGGCGCGTGAGGCCTCACCGGAAGTGCGTGTCAATGAACTGATGATCGGTTTTTTTGAAACAAGACACGGCCCGCAAACAAGGGGTTGGCAGAACCTGAATGCATCTGAAAAAAAATCCTTAATTGATCATACACCTCTGGGGCGTTTGGGCAAGCTGTCTGATATTGTCGCGGCGGTTATGTTTCTCATAAAACATGCTCCTTTTATGACGGGCAGTGTGATTCGTTTAGATGGTGGATATGTTTTAGGTGGTGAAAACGTTCCTTCTATGCCCAAAGGAATTTTGTAAAAATATATTTTTCATTTAAATTTCTTGACTCATCCTTCTCTTTGTTATAGGGAACCGGTAAAAAAATTCTTTATGAAAGAGTTTTATTTATACAAACAGAATTTTTGGGGGCTGATAAATAATGTTAGACCTCATTGATTATTTTTAAGAAAGGAGATTAACTATGGCTTTTAATCCTATTGTCGATGAAGCAAAATGTGCCGGATGTGAAGAATGCGTTGAAGTATGTCCGGTAGATGTTTTTGAAATGCAAGATGGCAAAACTCACGCAGTTAATGCGGAAGAATGCCTTGGCTGTGAAAGCTGTGTCGAGGTATGTGAAGAAGACGCTATTACTATTGAAGAGACCTAATTATTTTTTAACCTTGATGTCATGTCAAATGATAAGACATCAAGGTTAGTCACTGGAAAATAAAACTCATGGCAACTTTGCAAGAACAAATTCTTAAAACCAGCAAAGAAATAATTGTTAAATTTATTGAAACAGGACGTGTATCACCCAATTCTTTTGATGAAAGCTTTCGCTCTATTCATACCACAGTAAAAGAAACGGTCGAACAGGCTGTCAGCAATATTGAAAAAAAATCCATTTTAATACCTGATAAAAAATTATAAATATATTGACATACCTTAACTTTTTTGCTAAGATGTACAACTTTAGTGAAAATATTAGGGGATGTAGCTCAGATGGGAGAGCGCGGCGTTCGCAATGCCGAGGTCAGGGGTTCGATCCCCCTCATCTCCATGGCCAGAATTGACAGTGCTGTTCCACAGATGCTCAACCAGACTGCCAAATTAGACAGCAATTCAATTAGGAAAATAAAATGCGAATTATTCCTGCAGTAGATATAAAAGATGGAAAGTGTGTTCGGCTCAAACAGGGCCGAATGAATGAAGAAACTATTTTTTCCTCAAATCCTGTTGAAATGGCTAAAAAATGGGCGAGCTATGGCATAGCGTTACTTCATGTCGTGGATCTTGATGGGGCATTTCAAAAAAAACCACACAATACTCAAATCATTCAACAAATTATTTCATCAACCAACATTCCAATTCAGGTTGGTGGAGGGATTCGAACCCTATCCACCATTCAAATGTATTTGGATATGGGGGTGAATCGTGTTGTTCTAGGTACTGAGGCCATTCGAAATCCTGATCAAGTCGTGAAATTCTGTACCCAATTTCCAGACCAAATTGTAATTGGTATTGATGCGAAAGATGGGATGGTTGCTGTTGAAGGCTGGACAGAAACGACAGCAATTACTGCCATTGATCTTGCAAAACAATTTGAAGATACTGGGGTTGCAGCAATTAATTTTACAGATATTCATCGTGATGGTATGCAGACAGGGCCAAATATAAACGCGACGAAAGCGCTTGCCGAGGCTGTATCTATTCCGATTGTTGCCTCAGGGGGGGTTTCAACGATTAAAGATATTCAGAATCTGTTGAATGTGGCCAAATATGGGATTGTTGGAGTGATTTGTGGAAGATCCCTTTATGAAGGCACACTGGACTTATCTGAGGCCATGACATTAACTTCACAATTTCAAAATTCATAGGAAAACTTGAAAAATTAGTTTACGAATTTGTCTGGTCAGAACTCTTGGACTTATTCGAACTGTCCGAATTTTGCAAATGGGGAAGTTCATTTTCAAGCATTCCTTAGCATTGAATTATACAAACAAGCAATTTGGAGGGACTTTTGGCGCAATTTATCCCTGAAAGTATTGTTTCAGAAATTCGTCAATCTGCGAATATTATCAGTGTAATTGGTGAATATGTTCAACTTAAGCGAACAGGTAACAACCATGTCGGTTTATGTCCCTTTCACGCAGAAAAGACCCCTTCATTTTCAGTTAATGAACAAAAGCAAATGTTTAAATGTTTTGGCTGTGGAGTGGGTGGCAATGTGTACACCTTTTTGATGCGACATAACAACATGTCTTTTCCAGAAGCTGTAAAATTTCTCGCAAATCGCTATGGCATCCAAATTCCAACAGATCATCTCACTCCCGAGCAAAAACAACAACTCAATGAGCGAGATCAACTTTTTGAGATTAATCAAACGGCCCTTTCTTTTTTTCATGATCAACTCAATAAATCGCCTGGAAATAGTGCGCAGAAGTATATTTCAGGCAGGGGAATATCTACAGATACACAAAAAAAATATCAGCTTGGATTTGCGCCTGATGCCTGGGATCATGTTGTACGATTGTTCTCGCGCAAAGGGATTGCACTCAATCTGGTGGAAAAATCCGGCTTGATTATTCAAAAAGAAAAAAAAGGTTATTATGACCGGTTTCGAAATCGCCTGATTTTTCCCATTAAAAATATTAATAATCAAGTGACTGGATTTGGCGGTCGTGTTCTTGATGACAGCATGCCCAAATATCTTAATTCACCTGAAACCCCTGTTTATCACAAGGGGCGTATTCTTTATGGTTTACGTGAAGCCAGAGAGCATTGTCGAAAAAAAGAACATGTGTTTATTGTCGAAGGCTACATGGATTTGCTGGCCTTGTATCAATTTAGTATCCCCAATGTGGTTGCTACATTGGGTACAGCTTTGACATCTCAACATATTCGTTTATTAAAGGGTTATGTAAAGAATATTACATTGGTTTTTGATTCGGACCAGGCTGGTATTCAAGCTGCCAAACGCAGCGTTGCACTGTTTTTAAAAGAACAGTTCAACGCACGAATAATGGTTTTACCTGATGGTCACGATCCGGATACCTTTTTAGCGCAGTGGGGTGAAGCAGCATTTTTAGAACAGTCGAAAAAATCTTTTGGCATGATGGCTTTCTTGATTGATACAGCCTTAAAACAACACGGTGAAACAATCAAAGGAAAAATAGCTGCCATTAATGAGTTTAAACCGCTTTTGTCTGAAATAGATGATGCTGTCGTTCGTTCATTGTATATCAAAGAAATTGCTCAACGCTTAAATGTGGATGAATCATCTGTTTTTGCCGAAGTTCACAAGATGAAACAAGCAAGTCCTGTTCATCAAAAACAGCCTGTGCAAAAATTTTCTCCAAATGTTGCCGGACAACGTCTTGAAAAACAAATCATCGCAATGATGCTTCATTGTAATGAGATTCATCCACATATTGAAGCCCATGGCATATTGGATGCATTCAAAGATGAACACTTGCAATCCATTGGCATGCTCATTCTTCGTCAACCCATTCCTTTTGATCCAAATCAGATACTTCATCAGGTTGATGCACAAGAAGAACAATCGCTCATCGCTTCTTTGACCATGATAGATCAACAATGGACTGAAAAACAATGTATGACTATTCTTCGTCAATTTGAAAGACGCGTAAATGCTAATAAACGTCGATATTTGCTTGGTGAAATTGAGAAAGCTGAAAAAAATCAAGATTACCAGTTAATTGCCTATTTACAAAAACAACTTTGCAGCTTATTGTAATTGGGAGAATATTTTTTATTTTCATAATGTTTATGTTCCTGTGTTGATTTTTCGGCATCCTTCATATTTGTTGAAAAGTAGTTAACACTTTTCAGAAATTATGATTGTGTTTCCGATTGTAGAGACCCACGGCAGTGCATCTCCGAGCAAAGAAAGGTCGATCAATTCTTTGAACAGTAAGAACTAAAAAAAGCTGGACCTTTCTTCGCTCGGAGACGCACAGCCGTGCGTCTCTACGTACGACAAATTGAACATAAAAAAGTATTAACTGGAATATGAAGGATGCCGATTTTTCGTATTTGATAACGTAAACGTATTTAAATTGTTAATAATTCCTGCCGGAGGACATTATCATATGGCCAAAAAAAAATTAAAAAAAACAACGCGCCGCAAGGAAACTGTCAAAAAGGAAATTTTGGCTCTGGTGGATAAGGGAAAAGCTCAGGGTTCACTGACTTATAATGAAATCAATGATACGCTTCCCAAAGATATGTCACCAGAGAAGATAGAAGAAACATTCCAGTTGATTCAGTCTATGAATATCACAGTAATTGATGAAAACAAAAAACCAAAAGAGCCCATTGCCCCTAAAAAAATAATCAAAACAGAAACGACTGACTCACTGGCAGCATCATTGTCAGATTATGGTTCTGTTCCAGACCCGGTGAAGATGTATTTACGAGAAATGGGAATTATTACCTTACTTTCACGTGAAGGGGAGATTGAAATTGCAAAAAAAATTGAAGTGGGTGAACAGGAAGTGATCAAAGCACTTTTGGAAACAACAATTGGTGTAGAAAATATCCTTGTCATTGGTACAAAACTATCAGAAGGCGAACTTCGTTTAAAAAACATTCTGAGAGATGTTGACGAGGGCGATGCATATTTGGACGAGACCACGCAAGTAGAAAATTTCATGAAAGCAATCAAAGATATTCAGAGAATTCATGACGAAAATAAACGTTTTCGCGAAATTCTTTTTGGCCCCCCAATGGAACGTGAAGAACGCCGTCGGGTCCGACGATGTATCAATCGAAGAAACAAGAAAATATTCCGAAGACTTAAAGAATGGCGCCTTGAAGGCGAGGTTATTGATAACATTGAGCAACAAATTGTGCATCAAATCAATTGGTTTGATAAAAAGAACAAAATTTTGGGTGAGTTTGCACAACAAATGGAAATTACAATTTCTGAATTGCGTACATTCTGGACTGAAGAAGCCTCTTTTGATGATTGGATTCTTACACAAAATGAAAATCAGGATGAATTAAAAAATATTTTTTTTAAAGCAGAGCAGGTTCACCTTGAAATCAGGGAAAGGGAACTGTCTCTTAAAACGAACAGCCAAATATTGAAAAGAGTGATGAATTCTGTAAATTCAGGTCGCCACCACACAAAAAGGGCCAAGTCTGAACTTGTTCGCGCAAATTTACGATTGGTGGTGAGTATTGCCAAAAAATATACCAACAGGGGTCTTCAATTTTTAGATCTGATTCAGGAAGGAAATATTGGATTAATGAAAGCGGTTGATAAATTTGAATACCGACGTGGGTATAAATTCAGTACATACGCAACCTGGTGGATTCGTCAGGCAATTACACGTGCCATTGCAGATCAGGCGAGAACCATTCGTATTCCAGTTCATATGATTGAAACCATAAATAAATTAATTCGGACATCTCGATATCTGGTTCAGGAAATGGGGCGAGAACCCACACCTGAAGAGATCGCCGAAAAAATGGAATTTCCTTTAGATAAAGTTCGCCGAGTCCTTAAAATTGCAAGAGAACCCATTTCATTGGAAACACCTATTGGCGAGGAAGAAGACAGCCATCTGGGCGACTTTATTGAAGATAAAAAATTTGTATTGCCTGCAGATGCGGCAATCAGTTTAAATCTGGCCGAACAAACAAGACGTGTACTGGCTACGCTAACACCAAGAGAAGAAAAAGTACTTCGCATGCGTTTTGGTATTGGCGAAAAAGCGGATCATACGCTAGAAGAAGTTGGAAAAGACTTTGCTGTCACGCGTGAGCGTATTCGACAGATTGAAGCAAAGGCACTTCGTAAACTCAGGCATCCAACAAGAAGCAGACAATTAAAAAGTTTTATTGAGTTATAATTTGGGTTTTCAGTGTAATCCGGGTTCAAAAAAATCTTGACACACATTGAAAATATCATCATATTCTAACAATAATCATGTAATTGTAATAAAAAAATTAACAGGCTGTCCCCAGAATGGAATTTTCCAATGGGAACACGGCCTTTCTATAACCAGTAAAAATGGAGGTCATTAATGACAGAAACACAAATTCCCGGATTAAATATACTGGAGGATGCTTTTGAATACTGGATTGATTCATTCCAGCGAAGTATTCTTTTTTGGGATGTTATTCGGAAACGTGGCAACACTTATCTTGAACATTTACATAAAGGTCAGCCACCTGTTTTGATATTTGATTACGAGGTCTTAATCGATGGCCGAACATTAAAAAGACCTGTCAATTATTCCCTTTCACGAATACTTCCGCGTGAAGGTCAAACGACTGAACCCAACAAACGCCCCATTGTTGTAATTGACCCCCGCGCCGGTCATGGCCCTGGAATTGGCGGTACAAAAGAAGATTCTGAAATAGGGCTGGCTTTAAAGGATGGTCATCCTGTTTATTTTATCTTTTTTTATACAGATCCAGTCCCCGGCCAGACACTTGCAGATGTTAAAAATGCTGAAATCCACTTTCTTGAAGAAATCAGAAAAAGACATCCCAAAGCAGATGAACCATCAGTAATTGGTAATTGTCAGGCAGGATGGGCAACAGCTTTGTTGAGCGCAGATCGTCCAGATATAACAGGCCCGCTTGTATTGGCTGGATCTCCATTGTCATACTGGGCTGGTGTTGATGGATCCAATCCCATGCGTTATCGTGGTGGACTTTTAGGTGGTGTCTGGATGTCATCATTTTTCAGTGATTTGGGAAATGGCACTTTTGATGGCGCGAACTTGGTTTTGAATATGGAATTGTTAAACCCTGCAAATACAATTTGGACCAAACAATACAATTTATATCGAAAGATTGATACGGAAGAATCGCGTTATATCAACTTTGAAAAATGGTGGGGTGGATTTTTCTGCATGACATCTGAAGAAATCCATTTTATTGTGGACAGTCTGTTTGTTGGCAATAAACTTGAACAGGGCATGAAGATGGAAGACGACAGTGAAATTGACTTAAAGAATCTTGACGATCCCGTCGTTGTTTTTGCATCACAGGGTGACAATATCACGCCTCCACAGCAAGCGCTTAATTGGATTATCAAGGTTTATGGCTCTATTGAGGAAATCAAGCGCAGACAGCAGGTTATGGTTTATATGGTTCACAAAAAAATTGGGCATCTTGGCATTTTTGTCGCATCCAGTGTCGCCAAAAAGGAACATAAAGAAATCATTGGCAGTATGGATATGATTGATTATCTGGAACCCGGCCTCTATGAAATGGTAATCGAACAAGGTAATAATGAAATGGTTATGGCTGAAAATCGGGTACGTTTTGAGGAGAGAACTTTTGATGATATCATGACCTTGGATGATGGCATGGAAGATGAGTTGGATTTTGAACCGGTTGCATTTTTATCAGAGGTGAATGATAGTATATACAAAGCCTTTTTCAGTCCAATGGTTAAAATGGCGACAACAGAATTTACTGCTGAGTTTTTACGTCAACTCCATCCCTTACGAATACAGAGGTACCCCATTTCAGATCTCAATCCCATGATGTTCCCCATTGCTTCCCTTGCATCAATGGTGAGAAAATATAGAAAAGCTGCATCTCCAAATAACTTTTTTGTTGAACTTGAAAAACATATGTCAAAAGGCATTGAGGACTGTCTGAATTTTTACCGGGATATACGTGATTTGTCTCAAGAATCAGTTTTCAAGGCAATTTATGGCAGCCCCATTGTGCGGCAATTTTTTAACAAGGAATTACCTGAAGAAGTTCAGGCGGAACTTAACAGACAAAAAGAACAGGCACAGACTCAGTCGCTATTAGAAGATGAAGATATTTGGCTCAACAGAATGACAGAGGGTGGTTTTACTGAAGGTGTTATTCGAATCATGCTGGCCGTTGCAAGTGCGGATCATATTGTTGATAAGGCAGAATATATCGTTTCCGAATCTATTGTTCGTTCCCATCCTGTTTTGAAAAAAATTCACCCGGCTATTTTCAAAAAGAAAGTCAAAGAACAATCTCGAATGCTTCAAACTGATCAGGAGCTGGCCATTGATACACTTGTTAAGCTGCTGAAAACGCCTGAAGAAAGAACTGAAGCCTTTGATATTGCAAATAAGATTGCTATGGCTGACAAGGTGCTTGCTGATGAAGAAAAAGTCTTGCTGGAGAAAATTAAGGAAACTTTGGAGATTTAGACAAAAAAAATCATTGTGGGCACAAATAAATTTATGCAATAATCGTAGAGACAAGACAATCCTTGTCTCTACCCTAACATTGGAATCGTTTTAGGAAAATTATGTCTTCTCTGTTAACCCTATCAGCAACCCGCCTTGCAGAAATGATTCGAAATCAGGATGTTTCTTCAAGAGAAGTTGTGGATGCACATATTTTTAGAATTAAGCGCGTCAATAGTAAAATAAATGCAATGGTTCAATCAAGATTTGATACCGCCAAAAAAGAAGCAGAACTTGCAGATCAACTCATTAGAAACAATGATAAAAAAAACTTACCCCCATTTTTAGGTGTGCCCTGCTCCATAAAAGAGAGCTTTTGTTTGACAGGTATGCCGAATACTGGCGGCTTATTAAAACGAAAAAATTGTATCGCACGTCAAGATGCTACTGCTGTAGCGCGGATAAGGGCATCAGGTGCAATTCCATTAGGCGTTACCAATGTTTCTGAAGTTTGCTTGTGGATGGAGAGCTACAACCCACTGTATGGTAGAACATGCAATGCTTATCAAAGCCACCGAACCCCTGGTGGTAGTTCCGGCGGCGAAGCAGCATTGATCGCGTCAGGAGGATCCCCATTTGGTCTGGGTTCTGATATTGGTGGTTCAATTCGCATGCCAGCTTTTTTTAATGGCATATTTGGCCATAAACCAACCGCTGGGCTGATTCCAAACAGTGGGCACTATCCGAAAAATGAAGAAGGTGTTTCTGGTATATCCACAACAGGTCTATTATGTCGTCATGCTGAAGACTTGATGCCATTACTTAACATAATTGCCGGACCAGACAATATTGATCCTGCTTGCCAAGAAATCCCCCGCCAATCTCCCGAATCTGTTCAAATCAATAATTTAACTGTTTATAATTCTCAGGTGAAGCCTTTTTTTCATGTATCATCAGATTTATTTGCTGCCCAGCAGCAATGTGTTGGTGTCTTGAAATCTCGTGGTGCAAGCATCAGGTCAATACCTCATATACAAAACTGGAAAATTGTTAATATGTGGACTGCAAAACTTCGTACTGTTTCCAATACGCCATTTGCAGAAACATTGGGTGATGGAGATGCGATCCAGTCATTACCCGAATTATTTAAGTGGATCATTCGCAAACCTAAACATACCCTTCCAGCAATTGTAACATCCATTTTTGACAAACTACCATATTCATTAAAGGGCATGACTTCAATTGTGAATGAAATTGAAACACTTAAGGATTTATTGATCACTAAACTTGGCAAGTCAGGGATAATGCTTTTCCCATCGCATCCAACAACGGCTCCCCGACATTATATGCCTTTATTGACTCCTCTCGCCTGGGGATACACCGGCTTGTTCAACATTTTGGGTTTTCCAGTGACTCAGGTACCTTTGGGGCTGGATCATAATGGTTTACCTGTAGGCATTCAAATTGCGAGTATACCGGGAAATGATCATGTAACCATTGCTGTTGCGCAAGATTTGGAGAAGGTTTATGGTATTACATTCCCTAAAATATGATCGTCCAACTTTGGTTTTTCTCCGAGCGAAGAAAGGTTTAGGAATGCTCGAAAAATAACTTCCCCATTTTCAAAAATCGGACAGGTCAGACAAGTCAGACTGGTCTGACCTGTCCGACTTGTCCGACTTGTCTGACTTTACCGAATGGGGAAGTTATTTTCAGAGCATTCCTTAGCATTATTTTGTTCTTAATTATCAAAAAATTGATCGACCTTTCTTTGTCCGGAGACGCACTGCCGTGCGTCTCTACAATCGGAAAAACAATCATAATTTTGGAAAAGTGTAAACTACTTTTCAACAATTATTTAAGGATGCCCAATAACGCTCTTTTTACCCCCAAAAAAAGCGTTATAGATAGTTATTTTGATATATCAATCAGCCTTTCTCATTTGGTTTTAAGGAGTTAGCTCGGTCCGACCCCAGTGTTACACATCAAGGAGTTAGCTCGGTCCGACCCACGATGCCATGTCCGCTGTAAAAATATAATGATCATGCAGCCATTTTTCAGAATCATTGTCAAATCCATTGGCACTGAAATATATTGTATTGGACACAAAACAATATCCTGAATATCCTGTCTTTTCAGGGCACATGATAACCTCCATGACGAATTGAAATATTCAAACACGTGTTAAAGTATTGGCATCCTTCATATTCCAGTTAACACTTTTTTGAGTTCAATTTGTCGTACGTAGAGTCGCACGGCAGTGCGTCTCCGAGCGAAAAAAGGTTAAACATTTTTTTTGTTCATAATTTTCAAAGAATCGACCTTTCTTTGTCCAGAGACGCACTGCCGTGCAACTCTACAATCGGAAACACAATCATAATTAATTTCGGAAAAGTGTAAACTATTTTTCAACAATTATGAAGGATGCCTAAATATTCCATACATTTTGTTTTTTTGCAAGGGAGGCATAATATCATTACTGATCAATTTTGGCAGGGCAAAGAACAGCGTTCGTTTTCGTAAACGCAAGAGCATCACGATAGGCAGTCAAACTGGTAATGACTGTTTGAATTTTCTCTGTTTTTGGCAAAATATCTGCAAATTGTTCAATGATACGCTCTTTTATTACATGTTTAAATGAAAACTGAAAGTTTAAATCAAAAATCCATCCCAATTGAATCAGCTTGAAGTCATTCAATGTTTTTAACTCAGATGTCAATGCAATGCGGCCATTTAACAATGAATCAACAATGCTTTTGGAACATTCTGGACGATCGGAAACCCCCAATTCAATAACCTGATTTTGATAAATATCCCTGTTACGATAATAAGTGAGAAATACATGCCAGATATCTAACTTATCCGCATCACGAATAAGACGAATATAAAATAGTGTTTCCGAATCTTTATCCAATGGAATTTTTGCTACATTATGATAGCGAATGGCATTGTAAATTATTCGTCTGTCCTTTACTGATAAATCATCAAGAACCTTATGACGTACTAAATCTTTAATACTTTGAATGCCATGATTGACAGATTCACTGTCTTTAAAACTTTGGTACCGTGCATATTGTTCAAATCTGCCCAAATCGTGAAATAATGCGATGATTTGAGCCAACGCTCGTGTTCGTTCTGATGTGTTTAAATCATTACAAATTGCTAAAATAATTTTGCAAACGCGTTTGGTGTGCTTTTTTTTTACAATAAAAGGATAATCTTTGATCTCATCCTGAAACAAGAATTGATCTGTGAATGACTTAAACCAATCTTTATAGTTTGATATATCCATAATCATTATTGATTTGAAATGGCTAAAATGAATGCTTGAATTCCATACAACATTCCGATCAAGACCACTGTAATCATTGAAGCGATAAATATAATTCGCAGTCTTTCGTTATGTAGTACCAAAGAAATTGCCCCAATAATCAGGCAAAGTTCTAAAAAAAAATAGAACTATTATATTTTGTCCCTGACTGATTCAGACGATCAATTCTTTTTTCCCATTCCATCGCGACAAATATTTTGCCATATTCTTCATTTCGTTCCTGTTCCCAATTGTCTTTTCCAACAGCTTTAGAGCCGAATAACAACAGTTCTTTTTTTTCATCAGAAAGAATCCGATATCTCAAAACGTCGTTCTTTTTCAATAACAGTCTCGATCAAATTGTCTTTTGACATGCATTTTACCTCCTCACAAATAATAATCGATCAGATCACCCATCGTTAGGAAAAAATTAAAAAATATTAATTGGCATATTTTGATTATTTTTTCAAGTTATTAAAAAAATATTTAAAAATTAATCCAGTTATCATATAAGTTTGAGATGATTTCTTGATGTCAAACCATATCTTTGCTTCACATTGTTTATATAATGATTATAGTAATCATTTATTTCTTTATTAAAACAAAATTGTTGTTCAATCTCAAAAAAAAGAAAACACCAATAATCAGAATACAATATTAATAATTAAATGCATAATAAAATTTTTTTAACTAAAGACTTGATTTGTCCTAAAAAGTATGCTACAAAATGTAACTAGGATATAACTTCGTCTTTGAGTTGTATATCATAATTAGACGCAAAAAAGGTAAACAAAATGGCTAAAAAATCTAAAAAAAGCAGGAAGTTACGAAAGACTAAGCAAAGTAAATTATTGAACATGAGCGATGCCCAACGCATTGAGATGGCACGTCAAAATCTTTCAAAAAATAATGCACGTGATGCTATTTCAGTATTAAAAATACTCAAAAATGAAAATAATAATGAAGTTAAGGCGTTGCTCTTTGAGGCATACATGATGAGAGAAACTCAGCTCATTAATAAAGGGATGCATATTGAGGCACAGGCAATCCTGGAGCAGGCTTTTGACTATTTACCCGATTTTTCAATCATTTCAGAAGATAGTTTATGCAAATATTTGAAAAAGACATCGCTGAAAGCTGCTGTTGATGCCTACTATTCATATATATTGAAACAACAACAATCAAAAAAAGCACAATATTTATTGGTTGATCGGGTTTTTACAAGCGGTCAATTTCAACTTCTTGATATATTTGATAAAAATGACCCAATTATGAAAGACTTGGATATCATCAAAAAAGTCCGGCAAATGATGATTGATGCTAAATGGGAACCTGCATATCAGGCAATGAAGCCGCTTCCCCGTGTATCACCTTATGCTGAATTTAAATTATTTTGTCGGGGCATGGTGGCATTCTATGCGAATGATGATTCAGGTATGCTTCAGGCATTTAATCGTATATCTCAAGATTTTACACTTTCCCCCATGATTCAGGAATTAAAAGTCGTTGCTTCACCCATGGAAAGTTTGAAGAAAAAAGGGTATTCTATCGGCAAAACAGAGTTTCTGTGGGATGGACCGGTTCATCTGGATCGTCAAATTGGTCAAATGATAGCTGCTGCTGATAAATTAAAAGCAAAGGAGTTGCAAACACTGATTCGTTCTGTTGCAAAGGCCTTATATCCAGACAAGCCCGATTGGGCATCTTTTCATATATTGATACTTCTGCTGTCACGACAGATTGTTCGGCAGGAAAATCCACAAGATATACTTGACATTGCAGCAGTTATTCTTAAGAAACCACACTTCCAATTATTGACAACCAAGTTTAAATATACCTATGGGAAACACCCCTTTTTAAATGCCGCCAGATACATTGATTGTCTGCCAAATGAATACAAGCGACTGGAATCCCAAAACCTCGCAAAAGCCATGATTCTTTTTCACACTGCCAGGCGTTGGTTTAAAAATCAAGATAGATTGTTTTCAAAAGGTCTTAAATATCTAACAAAAGAACTGGATCTGGCCTACTCAAATAATGAAGAGTTACTTATTTCTCTTGTTTGTAAAGGTCTTTCTTTTGATCCATTGAATAAAAAAGGATATGAACTGCTCACAGAACTGCCACGAACAGGAAGAATGTCCAAAAATCTTGTAGAAGAATATCTTTTAATTATGCGTGACAAAATGGAAAATGATCCATTACCATGCCTGGAGCTTTCCGAGCTTTATTATGAAAAAAATGCATTTCGTAAAGCTGAAACTGTTTTAAAAGAAGCCATGAAGCGTGCCCCCCATGATAATCGAGTGATTGAACGTCATGTCATTGCTTTACTCATTTCAGCAGATAAGAATTTTTCTCGCGATAAAATGCATCTTGCTGAACCAGACATTCAAAAAGCACGTCAGATTGAATGTAAAACACTTCTGCCCTACGTCTTGGAACGTTCCATTCTATATGATTTATGTTCTACGCATGAACCTCTCAAAGAAGTTACTGAAAAATATATTCAATCAATGAATATTGCAGAAGCAATTCGTTGCATGTCCTTGTTGTATTTGGAACAAGATCGATTGCATAGACCGATAAGAGGAGAGTTTAAAGAATTGGTGCTCAGTCTGCAGGAAAAAATTCTTACGCTGACAGGGTCTGAAATTCTTTTTATTTTGAAGCCTATCCCCAAAAAAATTCAGCCTATTTTTAAAGTACCGACCATTATATCTCTATACGAAAAACTGATACCAAAAATCTTTAAATGCATGGATGATACAGAAGTGATTGCATTATTTGATATTTTGCTTTCGCCATCGAATTCAAAAAAAATCCTGAAAGAAATTAATCGTCGTCTCAATACTGCCGCTCCGGACCGAAAACTGTTGCTCAGTTTTTATCAAGTTGCGATTTGGCATCTGGATAATAAAAAAGACAGGCCCGAATTGTTTATGAAAATTATTGATCAGGCAAAAGGGCCGGTTCTAGAAGAATTGCGCGAGTTATCCAGGCGACTGGCACAGCATGCAGCTGGCAATTTGAAAAGAGCCCTTGAATCAATGGATTTTTCATTAATGGATATGCCATTTCCCAATTTCATGGATAACAGGAAGTCCAACAAATTTGATAATGATTATGATGATGGTGAAGATGATGAACAGATTACTCGAAAGAATCTGCATGATCCAGATCTTGATGAAGATTATGATGATGACGACGATATGGACGATTATTTTGAGTCTGATGAAATAGATGAAATGATGGGCATTTTCGGATTTGATTCCATGATTGAAGACCTGCTGCATGAAGCCATGGATGAAAGAATTAATCCTCATGATGTCCGTTTTCTCAAAAAGCAGCTCGATAAAATAGAAAACACTTCTGTTGTAAATAATTCGTTAATCGCTGGCGTAATTGATATATTTGAAGAGATTCTTAATATAATGGATTTTCTGGAAATGCCGGCCGAAATGGTGGCGCAAGCACATAGTGCGTTGGAATCATATCCTGGTATGAAAGAATGTATGAAAAGACTTGCGCGGATCGTTAAACAAGAGAATTTTGTTATACATAACAAACAAACACGCCGCTTTCTGGCGCGCTCATAAAAAAACTGAGGATAATCTTATGCTTTTTAATTATCTTGTATTTGATTTACCCCATGATGCCTCTGAAGATGCAATCAGACAGGCATATCTGGAAAATGTCAAAAAATATACACCGGAAAAAGATCCAGAGCGATTTCGGAATCTGACTCAGGCATATGAAAATATTAAGAATAATAGGGTTCGCATTCATAATCAATTACACCCATTTGATAATATTAGCGATTGTGAAGAAAAATTGTTTGAATTGGCAAAAGTTAAGCCTTTAAGAAGACGTCGTTTGGGATTAAATGATCTGATTCAAGCACAAAAACAATATATAAAATGAATTTATTTTTCATATACCGCGTGAGTTGATTCAATCCACGCATATAATATTTGGAGAAGAACATTAAAACATGAAAAAAAAATCTTCCCCTGGTTTATACTCAAGTATTCGAGATCGCGTCACCAAACGAGTGACATTGCCAGTACTCAAAAAAATGGTGGACTTTCTAACACGAAGAATTGAAAAGCGTGTTGAAGGATATGTATCTTCAGGATGGAAAGCAAAATCATTGTCAGATTTTCAGACTTGGCTTATTGATTTGCCTGATGACTTAAGTCCAACGCAAAGCGCAACGCTGGATACATGCGATCTTTATACATTGTTGTCCGAGTTTTCAGCACTTCGTCAAGAAATTAAAATTCAGAATCGGGAGCAGAGTAAAGCCATTAAAATTTTATCAGAAACACTTGACGAATACGAAAGAACATCGCATCTTTTTAAGAAAAGAACAGAAGATATTGCTTTATTGGAAGAACGAATTCGCATATCAAGCGTTCAAGCCAGTGAAAAAAGAACTGTAATGCCTTTTTTAGATATGCGTGATGCATTGGTACGTGGATACCACTCTTGTAAACAAATATCTGAAAACTCAAGCCTGATAAGACCAGCCCCTAAAGGAATTGAAAGTATTATTGAAGGCTATGAAATGGCAATTCGCCGATTTGACCGTGCATTGGCATCTATTGATATTAAACCATTAAAATGTATTGGAAAACCCTTTGATCCAAAAAGCATGCGCGCTGTCAGCACAAAATCTGTTAAGGAATATGCTGATGGCATTGTTGTTGAAGAAATGTTGACAGGTTTTGTAAGAAAACAAGAGGTCATTCGCCTGGCAGAAGTGACTGTCAACAAGATTTGATTACGATCATTTTTGTATTGCCGTTTGAGTAAGACCATTATGGTTACACTCAAATACAATTAACCAATAACAGAATCATCCAGACTGAGAGGATGATCGAATACTATGGAGAAAAAGAATGGAACCAATTGTTGGTATAGATCTGGGAACAACAAACTCGGAAGTTGCATATATCATTGATAATAATTCGGAAATTATCAAAGACAATGATGATGGCATTATGCCATCATGCGTTGGATTAAATGCCAATGGCCAAATAATCGTTGGGATTGAAGCCAAAAACCAGGCTGTCATTTATCCTGAAAAAACTGTTTTATCGGTCAAGCGACTGATGGGTAAAGAAGAAAAAATTGTATTGGGAGATCGGACTTATTTACCACAGGAAATTTCCGCGTTTATTTTAAAAGCATTGAAAGAACGTGCAGAAAAAAAACTGAACCAGAAAGTTGGCAAAGCAGTAATCACTGTACCTGCCTATTTTACTGATGCCCAACGTCAAGCCACAAGAGAGGCCGGTGAAATTGCAGGTTTAAATGTTGTTCGTATCATTAATGAGCCCACTGCCGCTGCGCTGGCCTATGAATCAAATCGTTCGGAACGTCAAAACATTCTCATTTACGATTTGGGCGGTGGTACATTTGACGTGTCCATTGTAAAAATTGAGAATGATGTTGTTGAAGTCATGTCCAGCACAGGTGACAATCATCTGGGTGGTGACGATTTTGATAATGCGATCATTGATTTATTAATGGATCATATCCAAAATGAGCTTAAAGTTAAAGTTAAAGATGAAACAAAACTGCTTGCGCGCCTGAAACGAGCCGCTGAAAACGCTAAAATTGAATTATCATCAAAGCCTTATGTCACCATTGAAGAAGATCATATTGGCAAAAAAACATTTCGCGATATCCATTTAAGTTTTGAACTTGATCGACACTTATTTGAGCAAATGATTGATGATGATATTTCACGAACTATGGAGGCTGTAAATACAGCATTACAAGATGCCAATATTTTGCCAGCAGATATACATAAAATTATTCTGGTAGGTGGTTCGACTCGAATTCCTAAAATTTCAAAAATGCTGGAAGAAAAATTTAAACAATTGCCCCATGGTGAAATTGATCCTGATCTTTGTGTTGCGCTCGGAGCTGCCATTCAAGCGGGACGTGAAATGGGAATGGATCAATCCAGTATTCTATTGGACATTACACCTTACACTTTTGGAACATCAGCAATGGGTACAGTCAATGGAGAACCATCAGCCACCATGTTTGTGCCATTAATTCGAAAAAATACGAAACTGCCTGCCAGCCGCAGCGAAGTTTTTTATACCATGTTTGATGACCAGGAAGCGGTTGAAATTAAGGTGTATCAAGGTGAGAAACCCAATGCTGTTGATAATGTATTGATTAATAAATACATGTTCAGACTCTCAAATAATACAGATGCGGGAAGCCCGATCGTATTGCACTATGATCTGGATATCAATGGTATTCTGAAACTGGAAGCCACTGAAAAGAAAAGTGGACGAAAAATCAATGCTGTCATTGAAAATGCATTTGCTTCCTTTTCGGAAGAAGAGATTTTGAAATCTAAAAAGAAGATAAACGATGTTTGGGGCAGTGATCCGGAAGAAAATGATGATTCAGATGGCTTGGGTACAGTTTCTACAGATTTTCTTGACGCCATGCCACAAGACATGAAAGACATTATCCGCAAAGCGCAGAGCAAACTTGATGATGCGGCTGAAGAAGATCGTGAGGACATGGTTGATCTCATTGAAGACTTGCAGGATGCACTAAAACAAAATGACATGAAAAAGGCAAAGTCATGTAAGGAAGAACTTGAAGAAATTTTGTTTTATATTGGTGATGAATAATGAAAAAGTGTCCGGCATGTCATGCGCGTTATCGCGGCAGAGAGAAATGCCATCGATGTGGTATGGATATTGCGCCAATTGTAGCAATCAAATCACGTGCGCAATCCCATATGAAGCAGGCAAAACAAGCTTATTGTATAAAATCCTATGATAAAATGTACGATCATGGCCGTCGTGCCAATGCATTATATCAGACAGATGAATCCATCAAATTATTGGCTTGTGCTGCTTTAATGGAAAACAGATTTGAAGAGGCATTAATAATGTGGCGGCAGTATCGTAACTGTCAGCCATTCAGTTCCAGATAACTCTGGACGAACATTAAAAATTTGGAGGTTTTTATGAATAAGGATTTATATCCATCATTACCAATTTACATTGTAGATGATGATGCAGTTTCGCGTGAGGCACATCAGGGAATTCTGGAACATCGTGGTATGAACCACATCATGTTTTCAGACAACACTGATGAGGTATTATCAAAACTTGAGAATCAAAAAGTCAGCGTCATATTACTTGACTTGATGTTTCCCAATTGCGAAAAAAATGGTGAAGATATTTTACCAGATATTCTTCAACGATATCCTGATGTACCAGTGATTATTATCACTGAAAACGATGCTGTTGAAACCGCTGTGAGATGCATGAAATCGAATGCATATGACTATCTTGTAAAACCAGTAGATGCCGATCGTTTAATTACCACCGTCGAAATGGCCCTTGAATTTGGCGACATTCAAAATGAAAATACAACATTGCAAAAACAACTTCTCAGTGGACAATTACAACATCCAGAAGCTTTTGCAGGTATTGTGTCATCAAATAATGAAATGCTGTCCATATTCCGGTATATTGAAGCTATTTCAACCTCGAACCAACCCCTTTTAATTTCTGGTGAAACCGGTGTTGGAAAAGAATTGATCGCCAGCGCTGTTCATAAATGCAGCAATCGTAAAGGTGAATTCATATCTTTTAGTGCAGCGGGACTTGATGATGAAACATTTTGTGATCGTTTATTTGGTCATGTTAGAGGCGGTATTGAAGGTGCAACTGAGGATCAAATGGGCATTGCACAAAAAGCCAATGAAGGCACGCTGTTCCTTGATGAAATTGGTGAGTTGAGTTACGATACCCAAAAGCGTTTGCTGCAATTTATTCAGGAACGTGAATATTATCCACTGGGTTCTACAAAACCCAAACGAACGAGTGCTAAAATTGTGGCAGCAACCAACAAAGATCTCAAGAGTCTTGTTGATCAGGGAAAATACAGAGCCGACTTGTATTACCGACTTACCGCCCATCATATCAGCATTCCACCACTAAGAGAACGTATGGAAGACTTGCAGTTGTTATTGGATTATTTTATCGATATGGCAGCAAGAGATATGAACAAAAGATTCCGCGTTCCCAGTAAGAAAATTCTGGCCTGTCTTTCAGAATATGAATTTCCTGGAAATGTTCGCGAATTGCGTGCGATGGTATATGATGCTGTTGTCAGTCAAAATCGGGGTGATTGGTTGGATACGAAGTTTTTTGAAAAATATGTTAATAGTAACCAGCCCAATGGCGTTCAAATCAGAAAATTCCAGAGCTCCGACTCCGCTGCCTTTGTTTCAGCACTGCATCGATTGCCATTAATGAGAATTTTACAAGATACG
>Ga0272440_1000868_pt1 | contig 25446 bp, 18 predicted proteins | sample SSMMMBAug17_FD_192440 | JGI IMG/M metagenome (GOLD analysis project Ga0272440, IMG submission 192440) | Marine sediment archaeal communities from Little Sippewissett salt marsh, Falmouth, MA, United States - SSM-MMB-Aug17 | ecosystem: Environmental > Aquatic > Marine > Wetlands > Sediment ...
GACTATGTTCGATAGCGTAAACACCGACATCCACTTCATGGATATTGCATTAAAGGAAGCAGAACAATCTATTAAAATCAATGAAGTCCCGGTGGGCGCATTATTCGTACAAGATCAAACGATTATTGCCAGAGCGCATAATAAGACAATATTGCTTTCTGATCCAACCGCGCATGCTGAAATTCTGGCGATTCGTGAAGCTGGAAAAAAATTACAAAATTATCGACTTCCAGGCCTTACACTGTATGTCTCATTGGAACCCTGCATTATGTGCATGGGCGCTCTGATTCATGCAAGAATTCAACGTATTGTATATGGCGCACAAGATTTCAAATGGGGAGGATGTGGTTCAGTATATCATATGGAAAATGATCCACGATTGAACCATCAAATACAAGTAACAGGCGGCATTTGTGCCACTGAATGCCGAAATTTAATACAATCTTTTTTTCGACATAAGAGAAAAAACAATGGATAAGCAATTTGTAATTGATTCATTCAATCCGCATAACTCCTGGCGATTATTTAAAATAATTGGAGAGTTTGTTGAAGGAATAGAAAGCCTTCAGGATATTGGACCGGCGGTGAGTATTTTTGGTTCAGCGCGCCTGAGTGAAGACAACCCCAATTATCAGAATGCTGTTAAAATTGCTGAGCAATTTGTAAAAGAGAATTTTGCAGTGATAACTGGCGGTGGCGGCGGTATTATGGAGGCTGCCAATCGTGGGGCATCAAATGCAGGTGGTACTTCTGTTGGCTTAAATATTAAATTACCAATGGAACAAATCCCTAATGATTTTTCTAATTTAAAGCTTGAATTCAAATATTTCTTTATCCGAAAATTTATGTTTGTCAAATATGCAATGGCATATATTATTTTACCGGGTGGATTTGGAACCCTTGATGAGCTTTTTGAAGCGGTTACCCTTATTCAAACCCAACGAATCAAGCCCTTGCCAGTGATATTGGTGAATTCTGAGTATTGGAGCGGACTGATTCAATGGGTAAAAGATCAAATGCAAACCAATGGCTGTGTCAACAAAAAGGATCTGGACATTTTGGAAATAATGGATGATCCTGAGGAAATTGTACGTTATGTGAAAAAAGTTGTCGTGATATGAATCATCTGCCATCAAAAGTCACTTTAACTGAGGTGGGATTGCGGGACGGCCTTCAAAATTTGCCAGAAATGATTCCGACCTCAATAAAAATGGATATTTTAATTCGGTTAATCAATGCTGGATTAAGACAAATTCAAGTATGTGCTTTTGTTTCACCATCAAAAGTCCCTCAAATGGCAGATGCCAACCAATTATGCAGGCAATTATCTTCATTAAAAGCAACTCAAACCAAATTTTCTGCCCTGGCATTAAATCTAAAAGGAATTGAACGCGCATACGACTGCGGGATTAAACATATAGATCTCTCCATTTCGGCGGATCCAGATCATGGCAAAAAGAATACAGGTCTTGATCTTGATAATGCCCGAATATCCATGAAAAAAATGATTCAACGCGCCAAAAATTATAACATGACAGTTTTTGCAGGAATTCAATGTGCATTTGGTTCACCATACAACAAAAGCATTCCAGATGAGCGAATCTATGATATGACCGGTGAAATATTGCAAGAACAGGTTGATGCCTTTGGTTTGTTTGATACCAGCGGGATGGCCACTCCTTCCCGAGTAAAAAAACTTTTGGATATGTTGCTTCCAAGAACAGAATCACTCCCATTTTTTTTTCATTTTCATAACACAAATGGCTTTGGTGATGTCAACCTCATGACAGCCATTGATTATGGTATCACCCGATTTGATACCGCATTTGGTGGGTTCGGCGGTTGTCCATTCATGCCACATGCACGCGGGAATATTGCCACAGAACATATTGCATTGTTAATGGAAGATTTGGGCATTGAGTCAGGCATTGACATTGAAGGCGTTCAGTCATGCTGCGAAATTGTTAAAAAGTATACAGATGAGCCATATTTTAAAAATTGAATTATCTCTAAAAAATTATTGCATTCACACTGCTGCAAAAAAATGTTATGAACGTGCAATAAGCCAATATTTTAAAAAAAATCAATCAAATCATGCGCATATTGAAAAAGAAATTGACAATCTTAAATATTTTTTAGAAAATGCAGATGTGGGTCAAATTCGATCCATATATCCGGAATTAAGTGGAAAATCAAGAATGGATGTGAACCTTCTCATTGCAGATCAACCGAAAAAGTGGCAAATACAATTTTTGGATCAAATTGTTGATGTCATTTGGAAATGATTAACAGGTGCAAAATGAAATCAACTGTCCTAAGACTTGCGCTGCTCATTTATTTTGTTGTCCCGCAGCTATTGCTTGCCAGCGGTCTTGAGTCCAATAGACAAGATCGCATTTTTGTGATTCAGGAAAAAATATTCCATCGACACCATGAAGCGGGAATCTTTATTCCATATATTCCTGATGATGATTTCGTTGATTCATATGGAGTGGGTGCCAATTATACATACCATTTTAATGATGCTTTTTCCTGGGAGGTATTTCGGGCGTCCTGGTTGATGAACCAGGACAAATCCATTCGGGGAGATATTCAAAACTCTCTGAACATTTCGCCCACGTTTTATGATGAACCCAATTATATGTTATTTTCTCAGCTTTGGTTTAGACCTTTATATGGTAAAAGTACTGTACGTAATAAAAGTATCATATTCCATGAGACTGGAATATTTCTTGGTGCGGGATTATTGGGGTATGAAAGAATAAAAAGTTTTGCCAGTGATGCCAACGATACAGCATTATCATTATCTTTTGGGATGGGTACAACCATTTTTCTCAATCCGATATCAAATATTTCATTTCAGATTCATGATTTAATTCATTTTAAGGACAATCATACCGAAAATAGAATAAGTTTGGAAATTGGTTATAGTTTTCGGTTTAATTTATCACCTCGAAAAAAAATCGATAATAAGGCGTATCAAGATACATTCATTCGTTTTATCAAATAAATTGGTGTTTTTTATGCATTAAATTTTATAAAGGAGAAAAAATGAGTATAAAAGACTTGAGTGTAAAATGGAAAATCATTGGCATTTCAGCCATTGGATTGATTGTTGTCTCTTTAATTATGGTAAAGAACAATATCAATGAAATCAAAAAGTCTGCTGAAGAATCCATCCTTGGAAAAAGCAAAACAGTTGTTGCCATGGCTGAAGCCTCTCGAAATGAAATGGCCAGAAAATTAGAAATTGACGTCATTAAACCTTTTGATCAGTTACCCCCTGCTGTTCTTTTGGAGGCGGTACCAGTTATCGCTGCAATTAAAACAGCGCAATTGAATGCAACTGCTTTGAATTATGATTTTCGCGTACCCAAAATAAGTCCACGTAATCCTAAAAATGCGCCGACACCAATTGAAAATCGTGTATTAACAAAAATGCAACAGAACAATCTTGATGAATATGTTGTTAAGGAGGAAAACCAGATCCGATATTTTCGTGCCATTCGTTTGACAAAAGACTGCCTTTCTTGTCATGGCAATCCCAAAGGTTCAAAAGATCCATTAGGCGGAATACGTGAGGGCTGGAAAGTGGGTGAAATGCATGGTGCCTTTGAGATTATTTCATCGCTGAATGAGGTTCAGGCTACAGTTAAAGAAACAATTATTCGTGAGACGCTTATGACCCTTGGCATTTTACTGCTTGTATTTGCAATTGTATGGATTTTTACTCAAAAAACAGTTCTTGATCCTTTGGGAACAGCCAATCAATTTGTTGGAACGATATCCAGTGGCGATTTAAGGCAAAATATCTCCCTTGATCAAAAGGATGAATTTGGACAAATGATTGGTGCTTTATGTAAGATGGCATCAAGTCTGAATCAAATGATTGGTAATATTCTTCATGCCAGTGATGATCTAAGAAATTCATCAAATACACTCAGGGATATTTCATCAGGGCTTTCAACAAATGTTGAAGATACACAGAAAAAATCCAATCATGCCTCACAATCTGCATCTGAAATGAGTAACAACATGGATTCAATTGCAGCAGCAGTTGAGGAAACATCAACCAATGTCTCCATTGTCGCTGATTCAGCCGAATCCATGACAAACACAATTCATGACATTGTCAAAAATACTGAAAAAGCACGCAATATTACAGGTGACGCTGTTTCACAGGCAAAAAATGCATCTGTTCAGATCAATACATTAGGCGAATCCGCTCAGGAAATTACTATTGTGACCGAAACAATAAATGATATATCCGAACAAACCAACCTTCTGGCACTGAATGCAACCATTGAGGCTGCACGTGCAGGTGAGGCTGGCAAAGGATTCGCTGTTGTTGCGAACGAAATTAAAGAATTGGCCAAACAAACCAGTTCTGCTACTGATGAAATTAAAGATAAAATATTGGGAATTCAAGGCGCTATCGATTCTACAGTGAACCAGATTGGAAATATTTTAGAGGTGATTAACAATGTCAATGAAATTGTATCAACAATTGCAGCCTCTGTTGATCAACAATCTGAAACAACCCAGGAAATTGCAAGCAGTGTGGTCCAGGCATCTGAAGGTATCAAGGAAGTTACCAGAAATGTAAATCAGGCATCAAAATTTTCAGCGGATATTGCCAAAGATATTGAAGAGGTCAACAGAGCTGCCGGTGATGTGAAAGTTCGAAGTCATGATGTTGACAGAAATGCCAGGGAATTGAATGATTTTGTTGATAACATCAAGCAAATGCTGGCACGATTTAAATTGGCGTAGTTTTTTTTTGTGAAACTCAAATGGGGAACCGGATGGCCATGAGGAAATTATTATGAAATTTAATACATATATCCGCACAGAAACAATACTCATTGCAATATTTTTTATTACAAGTGTTGTTTTTGCAGGACCCATTCCAGATACAGGACAAAATCAGTCCTATACAGATATCAATGGTGAAGACTCCGATTATTTAATTAACCCGCAAACCCTCACAAAACTAGATCATTCTGGAAATGCATTAAGCGCTCTTGCAGAAACATGGTCAATGGTCAGGGATGAAGTTACTGGATTAATTTGGGAAATAAAAAAAATTGATGGCACGATTCAAGACAAATCCAAAATGTATTCCTGGTATGATCCCAATGATTTAACAAATGGAGGGTATGCAGGCACAAACGCAAATGGAACTGATGTTAATGATTATATCCGAACCCTTAATTCTCAAATCTATGGCGGGTTTTCAGACTGGAGATTGCCAGATATTAATGAGTTAGCCACATTGCTGAACATGAATCAGGATGATGGCATACAGGTAAAATTCTTTCCCAACACCATGCAAGGAGGCTATTGGACATCTACGACATACGCAGGAAATTCACAAAAAGCATGGTATATTTCCTTTGTTACTGGAAAGAATGCCTATGATGACAAATCCAGATCATTGTATGTTCGGGCTGTTCGCGGGGCGGCCTCTGGCGCTGAATTTTCTCGATTTGTCATCAATACAAATGGAACGATTTCTGATACGCACACGGGTTTAATGTGGCAAAAAGATGATTTTCAAAACCCTTTGACCTGGGAAGAAGCGATTACGCAGTTTAACGATTTGGTACTGGCCAATCATACTGACTGGCGCATGCCCACACGTGAAGAGCTTCGATCCATTGTCGATTACAGCAGGATTACCCCTTCTATTTTTGTAAATGAATTTCCCAATACAGTTCTGGGCAATTATTGGACATCCACTGCACATCCTTTTCAAGAAAATCATGTGTGGTGCATTCATTTCTATAATGGCAATGATAATTACCAATCCAAAAACAATGCGTATTTCAGCAGGGCTGTCAGAGGTGGTCAGGATCAGTCAGATGAAAATAAAATATTAATTCTTTCTCCTGCTCAAGGATCCATCTGGGAAAAAGAAAAATCAATGTCGATTACCTGGGAACATCGCAATTTGGACGGGAATGTTGAAATTGCCATTTCAAGAGATGGCGGGGCATTCGAATTGATTGAAGGTGGAAACACCATTAATGATGGCCAATTCACCTGGGATTATATTACCGGTCAGGCTTCTGTCAGTTGTATGATGCGCATCAGTCCGGATAATTCACCTGAAAAGGCCAATATCCAATCATTTTTCAGCATTATTTCCTCCAAAATTCCTGTTTTGGAAGTTTCACCCACTACAAAAAATGTTCCCCCTTTGTTAGGAACCACTCAAATTTCGATTATTAACAATGGTACTGAAATTATGGATTGGCAGGCAATTGTCCAGGATACATGGCTTCATATTCAAAGTGATTCAACTGGAACAAATAATTATACACTGGAAATTCAATATGATAACAATGCGGGGGATGTCCGAACCGGTCATGTTGTCATTACTGCACCCGGCGCTCTGTATAGTCCACAAACCATTGCGATTACTCAAGAGGCGGGATATCCGGTCATTCATATGGCACCGACCAGTCAGACAATATCTGCTATTGATGATACTGTTCTTTTTACAATTACGAATGAAGGCACGAAGTTCATGACATGGACTGCAACAATTCAAGATAACTGGTTGAGCTTCATGGGAAACTCCAGTGGCACGGATACAGGGCAGATTGTTATGCGCGTTGAACCCAATTATGGTCAAACACGAACAGGCACTGTTTATATCACTGCACCGGGCGCAATCAACAGTCCAACCGCAGTGACTGTCACACAAACTGCTGGTTTTCCAATTTTGAAGGTGATTCCAGAATCACAGGAAGTATCTGCTGAAAGCAATACAATTGATCTTCAGGTATTTAACGCTGGTGCCGGTAATATGGCATGGACAGCCGAATCGAAAACGGATTGGTTGATCATAGATACTGGTTTTTCAGGTGTTAATGAAGGCAAAATTCGGCTACGTTATCAAGCAAATGATTCACTCGCCAGAACAGGAACAATCCAGGTTTCAACTGATGATGGTCAACTTCTCAATATTACAATTAATCAAAAGCCTGGCCAGCCAGTTTTGATGGTTTCTCCTGAAGAACATCACGTATCGGGAAATGAGGGCATCGTGTCTTATACCATAACGAATGCAGGAAGCGGCATTTTGACATGGTCCGCAGTGTCCAATGCAGACTGGATGACCATTATGAACCAAAGTACTGGTATTCAGGAAGGTATCATTCGGGTTAAATACGCTCAAAATACTTCAACTCCAAGGATCGGATTGATCACAGTTTCTTCAACTGCCCTGGCTCAAACGCAGACACGTGTATCTGTGTATCAAGATGCATTGGAAGGGTTTCGACCGCCTGATTGGGATTATAATCCCAAAAATTATCAATATCAATGCATGCTTGTTGCTTCAGTCTACAACAATAAAAAACAACAAATGGTCAACGACAATGACGTTCTGGCAGCATTTATAAATGGAGAATGCCGCGGCCTTGCCAATCCTCAAGATAGTCCTTTTGGCAAACTGTATTTTCTTCAAATATGGAGTAATACGACAAACGATCCGGTTACATTCCAGTTTTTTGACTCTGAGTCAGGTACAATTTTCAGCCAGCTGAATGAAAAGATCGTATTTAGTGTGAATGCATCTTTTGGTTCCATGTACGCACCTTACGAAATTAATATTACAGAAGTTGATTTCAATCTTTCATTAAAAAAAGGGTGGAATTGGGTCAGCATGAATGTTCGTGCGAAAGATATGCGATTGGACAATTTATTGGAATCAATCAATGGCCAATGCCAGTTTGTCGTTGGTCAGGAAGGATTTGCGGAATACTATGGTGAAAAATGGTTTGGCACCATTGAAGAAATTGATCCTGCACAGATGTATCTGATGAAAATGTATAATGTGCAAACATTGATCTACTCTGGAGATCCAGTATTCTATGAAAATACAACCATTCAATTGGATAATGGATGGAACTGGATTGGCTATCTCCCATTTTTTGAAATGGATATCAATGTCGCACTGAAATCTCTTGGGAGTGCTGCTGATAGAATTGTTGGCCAGGATGGATTTTCCGAATACAGCGATGGTTGGTGGGGCGGGCTCACTGTTTTAACGCCCTGTCAGGGATATCAAATCCAGGTCAGTGAACCATCAGAACTGGTTTATCCCAGACTTGACAGTACTGAGAATACTGGAAAAAGAAAAGCGCAAAAAAAGATGATTGAACATCCATCCAGCCAATTTGCGCGCTTTCAGTATCCATCGTGCATGACAGTGCAGCTTAAACACAAAAATCATATACTTACCCCGAACTCTGAAGATCGTTTGTTTGCACTTTCAAAATCTGGTGAAATAAGAGGATCTGCAAAACCCATTCAGGTCTTAGACAAATCCTTATTTTTTTTGCAGATATGGATGCAATCACAGACAGAATCAATCGAATTTAAATATAAACCTGCTTTAAATCGTCTGTCATTAAATTCATCAGAAAGGCTGCAACTCAAAGCATATGATGTTCAGGGATCCATAGAAGCTCCATTGACACTTACTGTTGAACAAGACTATTTAGAATCATTGATTGAGATTTTACAAATTCTCGCTGGCGGTCATTAATAGATGAAAACAATTGCTCAAAAGCTCCTGGATTGGTTTCAAATTAATCGCAGAGAACTTCCCTGGAGAAATACCAACGATCCATATGCCATATGGGTATCTGAAGTGATGTTGCAGCAAACGCAGGTGAATACAGTCATTCCTTACTATGAGCGTTTTCTGGACAATTTTCCAGATATAACAATTCTTGCAAAAGCGCATTCGGATCAGGTACTTAAGATGTGGGAGGGCCTTGGATATTATGCACGTGCGATAAATCTACAAAAAGCATCAAAAATGGTTGTCAATCGCTTTTCCGCTCAGGTGCCATCAGACCCATCACAATTCAAAGAATTACCCGGTGTCGGAGATTATATCAATGCCGCTGTTCAAAGTATTGCATTTGGACACAGCATGGCAGTTGTTGATGGCAACGTACGCCGCGTTCTATCCAGACTTTATGAAATGCCAGAGACTGTTAATGAGAGTAAGTATTCAAAAAAATTTGCAAATAAAGCGCAATCCTTAATATGTAAAAAAAGTCCTGGCGATTATAATCAGGCAATAATGGAATTAGGCGCATTGATTTGTATTCCAAAAAACCCGCAATGTAATATGTGTCCCTTAACAAAAAATTGCAAATCCTTTATTCATGATACAATCTTTAATTTTCCCAGACGAAAAAAAAAATCAGCTGTTCCAACACAGAATTGGGTCGCAGCAGTGATTCAAAAAGATAACAAATTTTTGCTGACCCAGAGAAAAGCAGGCGGTTTTTTGGGGGGGCTTTGGGAATTTCCAGGGGGAAAAATTTGCGATAATGAACCCCTCCAAAGCGCATGTATAAGACATATTCAGGAACAGCTTCAAATAAATATACAAATAAAGCAACATATCTCACAGATCAAACATAAATATACACATTTTAGTCAAATCATGGATGCTTTTTTGTGCGACTTTCAATCGGGTACAATTCATTTAAATGGGCCTTCTAACTATAAATGGATTTATTGGTCAGAAATTGACCAATTTGCTTTACCCAAATCCAATTTGAAATTTATTAAGGAAATCTCAAAAAATAAGAAAATGGGGAACTTTTTTTTCAAAAAAACAATATGATGATTGTTTATCCATATAAATTATGTTATTAATATTTATTAAATACAATTTGAGATTTTTATCATTATTTTTTCGTAGTTTATGAAATCGGATGTTGAAAAAAAAGGAGGAGCAATTATGGAAGAAAAAAAAAGATCCGGTGGCAAATGGCGCGTACGTATTACTTTGCCGGTAATATTCATTACGCTGATAACCGCAACAACGCTGTTTATTATTTTTCTGAACTATTACTCGACGAAACAATCAGTTTATGCCATTGCAGATGATTTGATGACTAAAATCAGTGAACATGCACTGGAAAAGACGCTCAATCATTTAGGGCCTGCAGGAAAGCTTGTCAAGCTGAACGCATTGTCTTCTGATGGCGGGATCTTTAGTTCTGATTTTAACCAGAAAATAGAGGATTTTACCCGGCAGCAGCTCAAGTGTTTTCCTCAATTTTCCATGGTCAATTTTGGAAATGAGCGCGGTGATTTTTGGATGACCAAGCGCATGCCGAATGCGACAGTGAGTACTAAAATAGTATCGCGGCTGGATACGTCAACCACATGCGAAACATTGGTAAAAAAAGGGCGTGAAGAAATGCCCAAAGAAACTGATGCGGATAAAGCTGAAATAGCAAAAACTGTGGCATCATGCATTAAAACCAGATGGATCAATCGCAATCAAAGTGGCCAGGAAACGAGTACGATTGAGGAACCCCATGGGTGTTATGATCCACGTATCAGGCCCTGGTATAGTGGTGCAAAATCAAAACGAAGCTTGTTTTGGACTGATGTTTATGTTTTTTCTTCGGATCAAAAACCTGGGATTACAGCATCAATGCCCATCATGAAAGATGGTCAATTTCTTGGCGTAACCACAATCGACATTGCCCTTGAAGAATTATCCATGTTTCTAAAAAAATTAAAAATTGGAAAACATGGACGTGCATTTATTATCAATTCAAAGGGAAAAACTGTTGCACTTCCAAATCTTGAAGAAGTAAGTAAACAAGATACATTAACAGGTAAGGTCAAGCTGAATACAATTACAAATATTTCAGATCGCGCGATTGTAGACTCCTATTTTGGTATTCAGGAAACGATGAAAATTTCAGCTGGACAGCCTTTAAAAATGTCTGAAAAAAAATCTTTTATGTTTACACATGATGGAGAAGGATATTTTGGATTATATAAACCTTTCCCCCCACAATATGGTTGGGATTGGGTTATTGGTATCATTGTGCCAGAAAATGATTTCATGGCCAGTGTCAAAAGAAATACTGTAATAGGCTTTGCAATTTCATTTTTCTGTCTGGTTTGTGTATTATTGCTAAGTGTTCTGATTAGTAGAAAGATTACAAATCCATTGGATAAATTATCCGCAAATGCTGAAAAAATCAGACAATTCGAATTAGACGAAGGTGCTGAAGTTGAAACTGCTTTTGTAGAAATCACCAAAATGGCAGACTCTTTTGAAAATATGCGGACCGGTCTCAAGTCATTTGGGAAATTTGTTCCTGCAGACCTGGTACGTTATTTAATTAGTTCTGGTCAGGAAGCGGAATTGGGTGGTGATAATCAAGAATTGACCATTTATTTTTCAGATATTGTCAGTTTCACTTCAATATCTGAAAGTATGCCACCAAAAGAGCTGGTTGTTCACTTGGGAGAATATCTGAGCGAAATGAGCAATATTATCCAGGACAATCATGGTACTGTGGATAAATATATTGGTGATGCTGTAATGGCTTTCTGGAATGCACCGCGTCGTGTTCCCAACCACGCTTATCTCGCATGTCGTTCTGCCTTGCAAAATAAAAATCGATTGAGAGCATTACGTAATAAATGGGAAGATGATGATCTGCCACCATTCAGAGCGCGTATTGGTCTCAATACTGGTGAAGTTGTTGTTGGAAACATGGGATCTGAAGCGCGATTGAATTATACTGTTATTGGTGATGCTGTCAACCTTGCAAGTCGTCTTGAAGCCATCTGTAAAATGTATGGGGTTGAAATTGTAATCAGTGAGTTTACTTACGCATTGGTAAAAGATAAAATGGTTGCACGTCTTTTGGATTGTGTTTCAGTTAAAGGTAAAAAACAGGGCGTGTCAATTTATGAACTTATTTCTGAAAAAGGTGAACAAGAACCTGATTATCCAATGGAATTTATTGAAACCTATGAATCAGCATTCAAACTATACATTGAAAAGAAATGGGATGACGCTACAGACTTATTCAAAAAAGCAGATCAGATTGTTGGCGGCGGTAATGTATCATGTACACTTTTTGTTGAACGTTGTGCCATATTTAAATCCAATCCACCCCCGGATGACTGGGATGGTGCTTTTGTTATGACAACGAAATAATTCATGCCATTCTTCATTGATTAAATACAATTTTAATTGATGAAGAATGCCCAAACTAAAATATCGTGGCTTATGGCCAGAAACCTAACGATGCCAAGGAGGTAAATAAATGATTCGAAAACCTGCATCAAAAGTTCGCAAACCTTCAGGTAAACCGATGAAACGTAAAAGCGCTCAGGGTGCCGGAAATTTCAATACCAAGACATTCCATAAAGGAGAAAACATTTTTAAGGAAGGTCAACAGGCTGCTGACGCGTACCTGATTAAAAAGGGAACAGTTCAAATTTATAAAGTGGTTGATAATCAACGTCAGGTTCTGGCGAATTTGACACCCGGTCAGATATTTGGAGAAATGGGCGTTATCAATCATGAACCCCGAATGGCGAGTGCAATGGCTTTAGAATTTACTGAACTCGTCAGCATTGATGAAAACACCATCAACATGACCTTGAAACAATCACCGCCTGTGATTAACTCTCTTACAAAACTGCTCATCCAGAGAATTCGTATCCAGGCTGAAAAACTATACAATAAAGAAGAACAGGGGGCTGATGTATTCATGGCAACCTGTACGCTTCTTGAAATTATGAGTAAAGCCACCGGTGGTGATGGTATTAAATATGATGATTTATGCGATAAAATGAAAAGCATGACTCCGGCATCTCAACTAGACATGGACCGGGTTATCATGCAATTGTTTAAGATTAATCTTGTTTCCATTGAAAAGGCAAAAAATAAAATCAGTTCAGTCAAGGTGAATGATGCTGATACCTTCCTGAATACCGCTGCTGGTTTTTACGAAAACTGGAATCAGAGCGAAGAAGCTGAATTGGAATATCTTGATATTTACGATTTTGCAAAAATGGTAAAATCTGAGCCCGCTAATATTTACAAAAAACTGGCTGCTGAAGAAGTTCCTGAAAATCTGTTCTTTTTTCATCAGACAGGTTTAAAAGATTGGGTTAAAGAAGTTGGCGAGGAATTTTTCCAGAAAATCAAGAAAAAACGCAAAAAGATTGAAGAAATTGACTGTGTGGATGATGTGGTCGTTGTTGATAACAACACATTGCAGCAGGCATTCTCAAAAATTGGTATCAATGCGGTTGGTTTTGTGATGTCAAAAGCTGGTGAAGATGCAAAGAAACGAATTATGAACAATCTGGGTGGTAAAATGCGACAGGTTATTGAGGAAGAGTTCGGTGAAGACCGCGAAGTTGATGAAATTGAAGCAGATGAAGCTGAAGAAGAATTCATCAAAACAATCAAGATTATCAAAGGGGTTATTAAAGAAGAGGATGCAGAAGGTGAAGGCGAGAAAAAGGAAGAATAATTAAATCAAAAAAAAAGACGTAACATTTTAAATGTTACGTCTTTTTTTATTATCATTCTGCTCGTTCTCAAAAAAAGAACGAGCAGAAAAAACAAATCTTATTTCGTATCCTCATATCTCATTCCAACCAATGCAACAAGTTCCATTATAATCTCTCTAAAATCTTCCATTTGTAAGGATATTTCTTGTGCTGCTTCAGCAGTTCCTTCAACACTTCCAACATTTTGATTGGTAATTCTGCCTATTTGGAGCATGGCCTCTTCTACATGTTGAATACTGTTTATCTGGTCTGAAAAGCCAGATGAAATATCTTTTAATAGCCCGCTGACTTCTTCAACGCCTTTCGTCACCTTTGAAAAATCTTCATCGGTCTTGTGAACCAATTCGGTACCTCGTTGAATCCCATTAACAGATGCCTGGATTGAGTCTCCAGTATTGCGCGCAGCCTCACCAGAGCGCATGGCTAGATTTCGTACTTCCTCAGCCACAACTGCAAATCCAGCGCCGGCTTCACCTGCACGAGCGGCTTCAACCGCTGCATTCAATGCAAGCAGATTGGTTTGAAAAGCGATCTCTTCAATCGTTTTAATAATTTTGAACGTTTCTTCGCTTGTTTTTGAGATGTCACCCATAGATTGGATCAATTTGGCCATCGATTCGCTGGCTTCTGAAACAGAGGCATTGGCTTTACTCATCAAATCATTTGCCTTTTGGGCACGCTCTCCATTTTTATTGGTTTTTTGGGTTGTTTCTTTTAAGGAATCATTTGTTCCATCTGTGGTGTCAGTCTGATCTCTGGCACCATCGGCGACTTGCTGGCTTAATTGAGTGACCTGATCGACTGCAGAACCCACCCGGTCAGCGCCTTTAGTTAACATAATCACATTTTTAGCAATGGGTTTGATAATATAGTAAGATAATACCCAATAAATAATGAGACATAACACAAGGATTGCGGCCATTGATAAACCCAAGGTTGTGAAAAAGATGGATCTATTTTCTTGTTTTCTCTTTGCTTCAATCGTTTCTGTCAGTGATTTCATTCTCTGTGTGACATCATTTATATTCTTATTGACAGAATCGAAACTTAAATATAATTCAACTTTCCCAACTGTTTCTTTCTCAAAAACGATATCCTGGCTGAGCTTCATGCCATCAGTCTGGCTATTGGCGTGTTTTGCCAGCATTTTACCTTTGGCGTTATAAAAAATAACCCCTTCGACATCTGAGTCTCTCAAGATTTGTTGGGCAAAACGTTTGACCGAATCATGCTCAAAATCATACAAAAGAGGTCCTGATACGCGAGAAATTAGAACCATCATGGACTTTCCCTTTTGGATCAGGCCGGCTTCAAGAATTTCTTTTTCATTATTCTGCTCAGCTTTGATATGTTCAATAAAATTTTCGCTCAACTCATTCAGCGACTTGCTTGATGCTCCAAGCATGACAAATGAAATGCCCAGCATCAATGTGATACTTACGCCAATTATCAGTGAAAAAATAATGACAAATTTTCCTTTGTCCTGTTTCCTCTCTGTGGCCATAATGCTCTCCTTTTAATTGATTATATTCTATTCTTACACTGATCAATTTGCCATTATTGCTTAATCAGTGAAATGCAATGAGTTATTCACAAAAATTATTAATCCGATAAACTCGCGTTGTCAATCTCCATCCCCTGAATGTCCTTTTTTTTTAAAAGCGGCGATAAATTATATTTTTGATAACATTTACTTACTTGATCATTATTAACTAGATTTTTAAAAGCCTGATTTATTTTATCGAACATTTGGATTTTAGGCGATTTTTTAGACATGGCATACTGATTTGAAATCACCTGAACATATTTATAATTGGCAAGTGTATAATTGTCAAATCCTATATCTTTGAGCGCTTTTTCAAAGGCAGGCATATCCAGGATGATCATGGCATCAAATCGATTTGCGGCAAACATCATGGACATGTTTTTGTCATCAACAGACAATTTTTTATTGATGCGTGCATCGGAATCAAAACGTTTAAAATAGGCTGTCCCCTTTTTTACACCCACAATCACTTTGTATAAATCATCATATTTTTCTAAGAGTGATTCTTTGCCTTTTTTTACAATAAATACGATATTTTTTTGTTGATAGCCGATGGGGTCAAAATATTTGACATATTCCTTTCGATCTTCTTTTATTATAACTCTTGGTACAATATCAACACTTCCCCGAATTAATCGGCTGTATGACCGCTTAAAATAATTTTGCTGCCACTTCACTGTGAGTCCAACCTCTGCTGCAGCCATGTTTAATACATCAATCAGTGGTCCTGAGAAATCGCCAGTTTGTTCATCTATTATCATTTCTGGGGGGCGTTGTCGATAGTCAGCTTCAAGCATATACTCACCCGCTTGTACAGTTGTGCAAAAAATAATAAATATAAAGGCGACGTTATAAATTTTCTTCATTATGAACCTCCTTAGGATCTCTTGAAAAATCCCCATTTGTTGAGTGAATTAAACGTGTGTATATCACGATATGGGGTTCTTATTTTTCAATTTTTCCTTAGATTTTTTTAATACTTAATACTAATAACACAAAATATATTCTTATTCAAATAGATATATTATTTTTTTTTGTAAAATGAATATATTTTTAATTTAGTATAGTATACTAATTATCTTTTATTATTACAATAAAAAAATATGTTCTTTTTCTTATGCAATCATCCCGCCAAATTTACAAGAAATATTATTTTTCATTTTTTGACTTTGAACTCAGTACTCAAATTATTCGTTCGATATACAAGCACTTTGAACTTTAAAGTATATTAAAAAAACGCATAGGTCTATAAGTTTTGGTATTTTTCAATAGCCGAGAATATACATATGTTTAAGAACGAATGTAGGGGCTAAAGCCGGCTTTGCAATTGCCGAAATTGAGCATACCTTGTATGAAATTCACTTCCCCTAAACTATACATACGCCCTTTTTGCTCGAGGGCAAACACAAGGTTTGCCACTACATTCGTCCTCGGACGTAATTATATTCTCGGTTATTGAAAAATATCAAAACTTATAGACCTATGCGCAATGACATTAACTTAACTTAATTTAATTTAATTATCAAGCGATTAATCCCTGTTAAACAAAAAATCATGCAGTTGATACAAATGTGAAAAATCATGAACATCACTATCAAAAAAAGGTATTTGATACATATGAATTTCTGGATCTGTAATGGTCATTAAATTATCCATCAGTTGACGACAAGAAGCCCCTAAACGTTCAAAGCATTGATAATTCTGTATAATTTTTTTTGCGAGTACATCACTTGAAATCCAGGCATGAATGGCATCTCGGTCTGAATCTGACAATTTGCCAGGGGATTTATGTACGCGATTAATAATAAATCCGCCAAATGGCATATTGTTTTCTTTGATTTTATCATAAAAATATAAGGCCTCCAGCATAGGAGCGCGCATGGGACTTGTAATTGCCATAAATACTGTTTGCGGACTGGATAAAACCGATTTTATTGCCTGACTTCGATTTCGAAAGCCATCAATGAAGGAGTCATCTGCCAGATAAAAGAAGTCGGCAAGATCGTTTAGTGCTTGGATGCCAAATATTTTACTGATTGAGCGAAGTACCGGTGATGCGACAAAATAGATCATCCGATACCCTAATTTCCCAGCTTTGAAATAAGGTTTTAACATATTCCAAAAAAAATGGCGGCCAAACAAATCGTTTAATCGCTCAGGTGCATCTAAAAAGTCCAATGCCCGACGACTGGGTGGTGTGTCCAGAACAATAAGGTCATAATTATCTTTTTCATTGAGTTCATACAATTTTTCCATTGCCATGTATTCATGCGTACCGGCCAGACTGGTGGAAAGATATTGATAATACCGATTATTTAAAATATTTTTTGCCATTTCTGGTGATGTTGAATATTCAGTTACAACCCGATCAAACACATGTCGAGTATCCAGCATCATTGCATATAATTCGCCTTTTGGTTGAAGACCAATGCGATGAAAACATGAATCTGGAACGCGTTGTTCTTCAATGTTGATGGATTTCAACCCCAGGGCATCCGCCAGACGTTTGGCTGGATCAATGGTGAGTACAATGGTTTTTTTCCCGATTAAGGCGCCATAGAGTCCGATTGATGCAGATAGTGTTGTTTTCCCAACACCGCCGCTTCCGCAGCAAGCAATTATTTTCGCTGTTTGAATTTTATTTTTCATGTTCATTCATTTTTAGTGTGTCAGCAAAATCTGAACAAGAGGTTCAATGTCCCGAATCGATAAACGATGCGAAAAAACAAAGGGCAATTCAATCATTGTTTCATGTTTATCTTTTTGGACATTCATTTGGTCAATATACGTTTGTTGCAATTTTCTTCTAAATCGGGTCGATTTTGCCAGTTCAAACATGGGCTTTAACTTTTTCAAATGTTCTTTTTCATCAATTTCGTTGATTTTCGCGTGAATTATTTTTTCATCATCTGATGAAAAGTTATTGGGATACACACTGTTTATCAAAGTTGTTTGTACTGGCATTCCCAATGTTTCAGATGCAATCGTTTTAAACTCCAACGCTTCATTAACTGGCAATTCTTCGGGGATCGTAACAAGGGTAATCGCAGTTTTTACAGGATCAATCAGTAAATTATGTACCACACGCGTCTGCTCCACAATTGGTCCCATGATTAACATGTTAATTAATGTTTGAGGCAGCATGAGCAAGCTCACCCCATGACCTGTTGCGGGAGCATCAACAATGATTAAATCAAAATGAGGCACATTATCAAACGTTTTGTCCTGTTCCCAGCGCCAAATTTGTCCGAGTGTCATAACTTCCTTCAGTCCAGGCGTCGCTGCAATGATGTAATCAAATATTTTGCTTTTGACAATTCGTGATGCAATAAAAGGGATATTCACATGTAGCTTAATATATTCCTGTAAAACAGATCTGGCATTGATACGTACACCCCATAAATCTGGCTGAATTTGAATTGGAGATTCGGGCAAAGTTCCGCGATCAAAGATTTGTCCGATTGCATCAGCATCACCGACTTCTATCATTAATACAGTCTTGTTCAATCGTTTTGCTGCAATTCCTAAAGCTGCACTGACAGTTGTTTTTCCAACGCCGCCTTTTCCTACAACAAATAATAACCGGTGATTAAATAATGACATTTATTTTTCTCTTCATTGAAATGAATTATTATGTGTAACCAAAATTGCCAGTAATATTATTTATGACGATACTATAGACTTTAAGATAAAGATTTTGGACTGCGTTGGCGCTTCGTCGATGTACTATAGTACTATCTCCTTGCGCCGCCTTGCCAAAATCTTTATCTTAAAGTCTATATTGTAAGGGCGAATTTGGTTCGTTTTCGGTGATTGTTCCAGGGCGAACACAAGGTTCGCCCCTACAATGGCTTCGTCATGATTGAACAATACCTAACTATCTGAATTTATTGCTCCACAAAAAACCTTATAATCCTTCAATTTCTGAACATATAATAAAGATAAATAATTAGTCAATACTTATTTTGGAAACACCTTTACAGTCAGATTTTCCAATACTGTAAACTACTTGACACTATTTACACATACAACTGCAATCCAAAAAAAGAATATTCTTTTATAAATAAGTGTGTTATAAAGATTTTAGTTCTATCCAAAATTCGGCACAGTGTTTGCGATTTAAAAAATCAAACATCAACAAAGCGAGGTTAACGTGAATCATTCAATTAAATCAACTTTAAACAGTATTATCATTTTTTTTATGATCACCGGGTTGTCGGCAGCCTTTGATTCTAACGATTGGTTCGATGAATGCCCTGATGGTCAATGTGGTTCTCCGCCTACTGGAGGTGTTGGTGGTGGTGGCAGCGGCGGCGGGCCGCTGGTTGTCAATTATGATTTAGGGCCAACATTTTCATTGCAAGAAGATATTGATTCAGATGGCTATATTGATCCGCTTGACAATTGTCCATTTACACCCAATGATCCGACACAAAATTTTGATGGCGATGATTTTGGAGATGCCTGTGATAACTGCAAACATCAGGCCAATAATGATCAGACTGACTCAGATGCTGATGGCCTTGGCGATGTCTGTGACGACGATATTGATAATGATGAAATTTTGAATTCTTCAGACAATTGCCCAGCCATTTTCAACATCAATCAACTGGACACTGATGATGATGGTATCGGTGATTTTTGCGATCCGGATGATGACGATGATAATATTCCTGATACTATTGATAATTGCAGGACGATTTACAATCCAGATCAAAGCAACTCGGATCGATATTTAATGGGAGACCATGATGGCGACGCCTGCGATTTTGATGGTGATAACGATGGTTTTACTGATGATATTGATTTATGCCCCAATTGTCGTTCAGATAACAATCTTGATGTGGATGCCGATGGGGTAGGAAATGCATGTGATAACTGCCCAATCCACTATAACCCGAATCAACTGGATTCTAATAACGATGGAAGAGGAGATATTTGTGATGATTAAAGCGCTTTATTTTTTTTGTATTATTCTGTTCGCTTTTATTCCTGCCTGTGATGATGAAGAAACAAGCTGGGAATATAAAGTAACGCGAAATCGTTTGACGTTGTCAGGAAAATTTTTAACTGAATCACCCGATGAAATTCAGTTTCCAGTCAAGGTGTTGTTTGCCATTGATTGCTCCCTGAGTATGGGGGTGACAGCCGATGATCAATCAACCGGTTCGGATCCACATTTTTTGAGAATTGAAGCTGTAAGGCAATTTATTGATACTTACAATAGCAATGATAATACCTCCTTTGAAATTATGCTCTGGAACAATGATGTTTTTGCCAGAACCAGAACATCAGATGGTCAGGGAGGATTTACAAAAGATCCTGAGGAACTGAATCGTGTGTTAGATTTAGCTCGAAATGACACCATGACCGATTATCTTGGCACATTGACAACAATTCATACTGATATTGAGCGTGATATTTTAAACATGAAGCAGAACAGTCCACAAAACATGATGCGATCAAAATATATTGTTATTTTCTTAAGTGATGGCATGTCCAATGTTCAGGGCGGTATTCAGGATGATAACGATATCTGGCAAAAAGTGGATGATATGTATTCTATGGTTATGGATTACGATGTTGCCAGCTTTCAATTACAGCCATTTCTATTGACAGGTATGTTTGATGACAGTCAGGCTGCCCAGGAAGCCAAAGCAATTGCCGAAACCACACTTCAAGGTATGGCAGATCGCGGTAATGGGACATATCGAACCTTTGAAAATGCAGAATCCATTGATTTTGTCAATATTGTCGATATGCGGTTAACCATTGAATATCAAATTAAATTCATTGTAGCATATAATCACAATGCCATTCCAAATGTAGCGTATATTGAAACTGACTCTGATGGCGATGGGCTGAGTGACACTGAAGAAATGGCTGAAGGTACCAATCTGAGAAATTGGGATACAGATAATGATGGTATGAGCGATTTTTTTGAAATTCGTATGAGTTCCCCCGGTCATGCGATGGACCCACTCATTCCAGACAGTCCATGCGATTATCCAATCAGTGGTATTTGGGGAGATACAGATTTAGATGGTCTGTCAGACTGTGAAGAATATGTTAAAGGAACAGACCGATATATTCCTGATTCTGATCGTGATGGTATCCCGGATGGCATTGAGTTTCTTGCCGGTACGAATCCTCTGGCAGATCAGGTAACAAATGATACTGATTTTGATGGTGTTACTGATAATTTTGAAATTCAGAGCCATTCGAGCGTAAGAATTACAGATCCCAAAATTCATGAGCGGTATGCATATTCATATCAACTTGAAGATCAGGGATTGATTCCTTTACAGCAAGGATCTGAAATGCAATCTTACGTTCGTGAGTATGCCTTTACTATTGAAGGCATTGACCTTGTGCCCACCAAAGGAAATGTTTTAAGCGATGGCACCCACTTGTTTGAAGGTGACAATATTATCAGTTTATATATTGCGCAAGTTCCTGAGGATAATCCACAGGGGCCGACTATTTTTCGCAGGGTTGTTTTAATCGTTAATATGTCCGATGCCAATAAAACGATTTTGTTGACACCGGGCGATTTTGATCTGGTTCAGTAAAATAAGGAATCAAGGATATGAAAAAATACATTTTAATATTATTGTTTGTTTGTGGATGTTTTGCCTGTCAATCTTCAGAAGATTCGTCAGCACCTTCAAAACAGACGATACCGATGCTTTCTGAAAACGAACAGGTTTCTGGCACCATAGATTCAAAAGGAAATGTGGACTGGTATCAATACAGAACCCGGCGAGCGAATTCGTTGTTACACATTCAGTGTACAGACAATACATTGAGACCTGATACAGAATTGCTGGTTACTGCCTATCAAAAGAACGATGATGGCACATATGAACGCCTTTACGCGGATCATGCGCCAGAAAACAGTGTTCTTCCCACAAACCTTCAAATGAACCTGTTTGTCAAGTACCCTCAGGATATTTACCTGTCTGTCAGGGATTTTATGGATGATGATATTTCAAATTATCCTTATTATTTAAAAATCTCAGAATCAGAATTAAATGCTGCAACTGCGAATATTGAATCTGCAACCCCTATTACAATTGATGATCCTGATGAATGTGCGCAAGCATCTATAACAACCATCGGTCAATATAATCAATTTCAATTTACAGTCATGTTTCGTGGAATTTACGACATTCAAATCACACCACAGACCTTTCAAAATACAACATCAGTTGTATTCAGCGTTGAAATATTCAATGCTCAGGGAACACGAATAATGAAACATCAACCCTTCCACAACCATGAAACCTGTTATCCATTATTGCTTACACCTGGCACATATCGTATGGTTATCAGTGATTCTGGTCAGGATAATGCAGATCCATCGGCATCGTGTCACGTCTGTATTCAGTCACGATCCGACCTGGAACTGGCAATGAATGACAACCTGGATCGTGCCACGCAATTAGGAGAAATCAGTGCAGGAAGTATTCAAATTGATGGACGTCTTGCTTATATTAATGATAAGGATTGTTATGCAGTTCAGCTTTCGTCTGATAATGATAATGCACTGGCAATTATGCAGCTTGAATTCCACTCTCTTACCGGTCATCAAGGTACATATCAAATTGATTATTATGATACCGATCAAATGATTCGTTCCCATGAATATATATCTGGAAATTCAGCGTACAAAACATTGATGAACATACAATCTCATGAAAACGCGCTGTGTGTCCATGCTGTTGAAACTAATAAATGCGATCCAATGGCCTATACTGCACAATTAACACTGTCGTGGATTGACGATCCTGATGAAAAGCAAGAAAGGCAGGATGAAATTACCGGTGAATGGAAACAGGGAAACAATACCATTGACACAGCCAATACAATCAATGTGTCTCAATTGACATCCACAGTGGATGGAAAAATTGCGTATCAAGGGGATGAAGACTGGTACGCACTCTCAGTCAATAAGAATCAGGCCAGTGTATTGGAAGTATTTTTCAATACGCAAAACAGAGGGCCGATAGAATATCGTTTATCCATTCTTACAGACGCTGTTCCTATACGTCAGCTAAGCGTACCAAGCGCTTCAGAAGAAACATCTTTTCTAAAAACAAGCATCTGGCTGCCTCCTGATAAGACTACAGAAACATATTTTTTGCGTATTTGTGATGATTTAGGCAATGATGCCTTCCCTCAAGAGCCTTATTCCATTCAAACTGTGATTACCCCGACACCCTTAACCATTTCCGATGCCGATTTTGGTGTTCCAACTGTGTATTTTCACGAATCCAAAGGCGTTACTTCAGGAGCAGTTACACTTCAAATGTATGACCATTCTACCCAAAGCTTTAAAGTGGATACAGTCAGCCTTCAAGTGGACAATCCACTGGCAATAACGCAATTGGACGAAGATACTTTTGCAATCGAATACCCCTGGATTGGCGGATATATTGATTATCAGGGAGATCATGATTTTTTTCAGATCAGGCTGGATGCATCAAACATTCTGGCATTAAACCTGGATGAAAGTTTTATCTCAGAACAGTGGTATTACGATATTGCAATTGACTTTAAAAGCCCGGGATCATCAGTGGAATATGTCTGGAAATTATTTCGCAACAGCAGCGGTAACAAAGAACTTATTGACAGGCAAAATGTGTCCAATGGTTTTTTTGCCAGTGCCGGAGATACCAATTTTCAAAGCCAGGCATTTCAAATGCATCACCCCGAATCTGATCAACAGTTTTGGGTTGGTAATGAATGGGCGGGGAATTTTTATTTGTGTATAACAGATTTTAATAACGTGACAGGCGATTTGCCCGATGATGATTGGGGGTATGATGCCCCCTATTATTTTAAATTGCGACTTGTGTATCATCCAGGGATGAGCAGACCATTGGAATGAACAAATAGTCGGGATATTCTTTGACAACAAATGTTATGCGGGGCACCTGGGGGGAACTCGGACTCGGCAAAGTGTTAACTACTTTTCTGCAAATATGAAGGATGCCAAATAAAATGATGAAGGATGGTGAATTTCAAGTGGGAATTGGGACGTCTATGATTTTATGCTTTACTTTAAGTAAAAAGTCTGATATTAGATTAAATATGCCACGAAAAGCAAGAATAGACGCACCCGGAGCATTGCATCATATCATTGTTCGGGGAATAGAGCGTACAAAGATTTTTAGATACAATTATGATCGGAAAAATTTTTTACACCGACTTTCAGAATTAATACCTGAAACACGCACAGACTGCTTCGCATGGACTCTCACCCCTAACCATTTTCATTTGTTACTAAAAACTGGTTCTGTTCCGATTTCGGTATTGATGAACAGGCTGCTTACAGGATATGCAGGGTGGTTCAATAAGAGACACAAACGTCATGGTCAGCTTTTTCAAAACAGGTACAAATCAATTTTATGCCAGGAAGATCTATACTTTAAGGAATTGGTACGATACATTCATTTGAATCCATTGAGATCCGAGATAGTTTCAGACATGAATGAATTGGATACATATCCATGGTGCGGACATAGCGTTATCATGGGTAATAATTCACAGTCATGGCATAATATTGATTATGTGCATGGCTTTTTTTCTAAGAAAAAACGAGCGGCAGTCAAAAAATATCGTTCTTTTGTTAAAAAGGGACTTTCGGAAAGCGGACTGCCTGACCTGTCCGGAGGTGGCCTTGTAAGAAGTGCCGGCGGCTGGACTGAACTCAAAGCGATTCGCAAGACAGATGCGCGTATAAAAGGCGATGAGCGTATTTTAGGTAATAGTGATTTTGTGGTTAACGTATTAGATGCTGCCAATGAACAACTTGAAGAGAAATATGCGCTAAAAGCAGGAGGTTATGACTTCAATTATGCGATACAACGCGTATCCAGTGTACTAAATATGACGCCAAATGAAGTGATGTCTGGAGATAAATCCCCAGGAACTGTTCAAGCCAGAGCATTATTATGTTTTTGGGGGCATCGCAAACTTGGTTTGACCACCATTGAAATTTCTGAAAAAATTGGTGTATGCCAATCAGCGGTAAGTCGATTATCAAGGAAAGGTGAAAAAATGGCATATGAAACAAACATTGATTTTATATAAATGTCTCAAGAGCTGACGCTTGAGCTCTGAAAAACAAACACTTAAAACGTATCAATGTCTTGAGCGTTAGCGAGTGCTAAGAAAGAACCTCATGATTTGTTGGGATAACAATTCATAGATGTTCCCATTATATATTGAAGAAAGTGGAATAGAAAAGCATAAAATCATAGACGTCCCCTTTTTTTTCCCTAATCAAATCTGGTATGAAGAATTTGGTGAAGGCGCAAATGACATTATAGATCGTTTTGGTAATATGGTTCTGCTTGAAACAGATACGCTTCAGCGATCTGATTTAAAAAAAAATAGCGTATTCAAAAACATCATTTGTATTGGCAAAAAAGGTGGCTGGATATGAAACATGGGATCTGCCCAATTTGAATCATTATCAGCAATGGCTTTCAGACCAGGCTGTTAAAACGTGG
>Ga0272440_1000869_pt1 | contig 25444 bp, 20 predicted proteins | sample SSMMMBAug17_FD_192440 | JGI IMG/M metagenome (GOLD analysis project Ga0272440, IMG submission 192440) | Marine sediment archaeal communities from Little Sippewissett salt marsh, Falmouth, MA, United States - SSM-MMB-Aug17 | ecosystem: Environmental > Aquatic > Marine > Wetlands > Sediment ...
GCTAACGCGCGCGGCTCTGAAAATTTCGGCAGCTTCTAATCTGAGCCGCGCGCGTTAGCAAGCGGGACTGTACTTGAAGCAAATATCAAACAGGCTTTCCGAAGACGCACAAAAGTTAGGCTAATCTAAAATTTGCCCGAAGGGCACTATGTTCCATATATTGGTTTAATCTTTACTTCATAAGAGGTTCGGATATAGCCAAGAAAAGAATGAATTGTCCAATGTTTTGTGAGATAATGCACCAAGATGGATTACAGGGTGGAAAAAAAATTTTTATTCAATATTTTCCAAATCTCCTGTAATTAAATAGATACCATGTGTTTTATTTGAAAATGATGTAATATAATACGAATTATTCTCAACATGTATTGTATTATCCATACCCATGCCCTTTATTGTAACATTATTGACCAGTACAGAACAAAAATAATTTTTCCAGGTGTTTGAAATCCTGCGTGCAATCTTCAGTTGATTGAGTAAAATATGACTTCGTGTCTTTTCCGCCTGATAAGTGATCACAGGTAAGCCATTATTATCAAAGGTAAGACTGCAATAGTTGCCGCAATAACAGGATTTATCAACAACAAAGGATTGCCATCCAGTAGAACTTTGTTCTGCATATTTGAGTACATTACTTCTGTTTCCATATACGTTTTGTGTCACATAATATGCAACGGCCATTTTTTCCTGATTTTCATTCCATGCGGCATGAATATAATCAACATGAATACCTCTATCGATCCATTGTGTTTCCCAATTATCCTGATAAATTCGATAAGCGACTCGAAGTCCCTGATCATTGCCGGGTGGCGTATCGACAAAATAATAGAATATGTAAGGATCATTGGTGTTATCAAGTGCGATTGAACAATGTTCACCCGCGTTGTTTTGTTTGTTTGAATCTTCATAATCATTACCTTCAACAACTTCATGCGCCGGTAATGGGTCTAAATGATCAGGCGAAAACTGAATATACCACAGATCAGGATAATTATAATTCATACTATCACAGCCTTCATACAAGAATTGAAAACACATGTGAACTGTATGGGTCGAATCAACGATCATGTCTGATGAATAGCCAACAAGACCATTATTGATTACCGGATTTCGTTCGACAGTTCCATCTGAAATTGTGTATTCCTGCCATCCATTGTTTTGATAGGCGCTCAACATGATATCGGATTGTTCTGTTTCTCCACAAGTGGGAAAACTTCCGCCCTGATACATAAAAAGAGGAGTATGATTTGTTGACAATCCAATCTGCATATCCCTGCAATGATCCACTCGCACAACTGATTGATTACCAATTGAATTCATCACTGGTATAGCAGTCATGTCAAAGATCAAATAGTTAATGATATAGTCCCTATTTTCAGCAGGAAAAAAATATGCCAGATGAAGCTGGTTCTCTTTGACGATTGATTTGACGTTTCGTTGATATTCCAATTGTTGCGTGTTAACTAAAAGCACGGATTGGCATTCTATTGATGGGTCATTATAATAAAGTAATTGTGCAGATTGTGTTGATGCATTGTTGCTTTGGTCCCCATCGTTGCTGCTTTCGCATCCAATTATGACGCATAATAAAAATATAATGGGTAAGATTCTTGGTTTCATGGAGATTCTCCTTGAGAATGCGTATAAAGAACAAATTTTTTTCGTGTTGCAACCATCCTGAAGGATCAGATTGTTTTCATACATCAGGCTGTTCGGAACTGTCTGATAGAAAATCTTCTTGTATAAAAAATAAACCTATATTTTTCGCAGATTACTGTCAATCAAATTTTTTTGGAAAAAATCTTAATCCTATATTTATTTATTGACAAGGTTTAAATAATAAGATAATTGCTTTTCATTTTTTGGGCAAAAATAAATCAGGAAAGCGCGTAATTACATTTTTGAAAACAAGTAAATTTCAGTCATTTTCCGAATGTAAGAACAACAATATTTCACAAATAGAATCAATCAATCAATGTTATTAAATATCAACCCTGAAACACCAAATTATCGGCAAATGGAAAAAGTTGCCGATGTTTTAAAAAAAGGCGGCATTATCGCCTATCCTACAGATACATACTATGGTATTGGTTGTGATATTATGAATAAGAAAGCGATTCAGAAAATATACCGGATTAAAAAACGTTCCGAACAAAAACCCTTTAGTTTTATCTGCTCCAGCCTGAAAAACATCAGTGATTATGCGAAAGTCTCTAACTATTCATATAAAACCATGAAACGACTTTTGCCCGGTCCTTATACCTTTATTTTGAATGGGTCACGTATGGTACCGAAAATCATGCTGACCCGAAGAAAAACTGCCGGTATTCGTGTACCCAATCATCCAATTTGTATCGAACTGGTTGAAATGTTGGGTAACCCAATTATCAACACCAGTGCCACCGGTTCCGATGATACCATATTTTCAAATCCATCACTGCTTCACGATCATTTTAAAAATCAACTGGATATTGTCATTGATGGCGGTATCGTGCCAAATCAACCATCCAGTGTGATTTCCTTGATTGATGATCAACCAGATATTATTCGTCGAGGGGCAGGTGATGTCAGTTTGTTCGAATAACGAATATAAATAAATAAAATGCAGGATTTATCCTGAAACTCTTATCATAGGAAAACATTATGTCACAATATAATCAATATCCATTATTTCAACAAAAGATGGAAGCCGAGGGGATTCAATCATCAGTTATTGAAGCATTTCAGTATTATTATGAACTTCTATTATCTGGAGAAAAAGGAAAAATTTGTGAAAATGAAATTTCAAAGATCGTTGCAGATGAATTGATGCAGCTTGACAATATGGATTATGCCGCTGAGGGGCAGGAAGCATTGGATAAAGCAGTTGTCATTAAACTGAATGGTGGATTGGGTACGACCATGGGGCTTGGTCAAAATATGGCGAAATCATTATTACCCATCAAAAACCAGCAATCATTTTTGGAAATCTATTTTCATCAAATCCAAAAATTCAAAGATGCCATGCAAATCCCTTTAATTCTAATGAACAGCTTTAATACACATGAAAAAACAATGGATGCTTTAAAACGTATTGGAAAAGAAAAAGATGTCGCATTTTTTCTTCAAAATAAATACCCCAAGGTGGATCAAAAAACCTATGCACCTGCCCATTGGCCAAAGAATCCCAGTCTTGAATGGAATCCACCCGGGCATGGTGAAATCTATTCTGCATTCAAAAGTTCAGGCATGCTCGAAAAATGTTTGAATATGGGAATTAAATATGCATTTATCTCCAATTCCGATAATCTAGGCGCCACTCTCAATTTGTCTATCCTGGGCTATTTTTCAAAAAGTCATGTGCCTTTTGTGATGGAAGTTGTCCGACGTGGACCATCAGACACAAAAGGCGGGCATCTTGCACAATACAAAAAGAATGGTCAGCTTATATTAAGAGAAATAACACAATGCCCTGATGATGAACTTCATTTGTTTCAGGATATTGAACGATATCGTTATTTTAATACAAACAATTTATGGATTAATCTCGAAATACTGGCTGAATATCTCAAACAATACAGTTTTGTTAGACTTCCCATGATATGCAATCCCAAACACCTTGATCCAACTGATGTTGCCAGCCCTGGCATCTATCAACTGGAAACAGCAATGGGAAACGCAATATCTGTTTTTGAAAATTCACAGGCAGTTGTTGTGGATCACAGACGATACATTCCTGTCAAGAAAAATGAGCAATTACTTCCCATATGGTCAGATTGTTATCTTTATGATGCGGAAAACAGCCTGTATCTCAACCCCAAACGTGAATTGCCGCCAATAAATATCAGTTTGGATCCAAAATACTTTGCCCATTTTGATCAGTTTTCCAGGCGATTTGAAAAAGGGATACCTTCCCTTGTAAACTGTGAAAAATTAACCATTGTTGGTGATGTCTGGTTTGAATCCGGAGTGGTTCTTAAAGGCGAGGTTGCCATAGAAAATTATTCTGATCAACCGCTGTTTATTGCAGAGAACAGATGTATTGAAAATGATTGTATTGTAAAAAGATAATCCATCTGATTTTTTATCCATTGAAAGATATGGGTTGTCCTTGTCAGAAACCTTATGAAATGATAAAGAAGAGGTTCGTATGTCCAATCCACAATTCGAATTGAATCAGGAAGCTTTATTTCGTCAAAATCGAACTCTTACAGCAGTCAATCTTGTGGCAGAACAATTGTTGGCATCATTTCAACCCGATCAGTTATTCCCAAATATTCTCAAACAATTGGGCGCTTCTACCTGTGCCTCAGCAGTGTTTCTGTACAAATGGCATGCCAATAATCGAAGTGCAGAACTGTACCATGAATGGCAGGCACCAAGCAGCCCCTTTATATGTCAATCATTTGATATCAGCAATATGACATCAGAACATGTCACACTGGATAATTTGTTCAAGCGACTTGAATCCGGGGAATATGTGAGCGGTAATGTTTTTGATTTTTCAGCGCGGGATCAGAAATTTCTTCATGAATTAAATATTTCATCAATATTGATTCACCCCATAAGCATTCGGAAAGTATTATGGGGCGCCATTGTCTTTTTGAATCATATTGATGGGGCCTTTTGGGACCAGTCTGAAATTGCCGCCTTACAAACAGCTGCCAATTATATTGGGGCCTCCCTCAGACGAATGAACATTGAACAGGAGCTTCAAACCGCCAAAAACAGGGCCGAATCAGCCAATCGTGCCAAAAGTGAATTTGTTGCCAATATGAGTCACGAATTAAGAACCCCAATGAATGCCATTATCGGTTTTACTGAAATGCTGAGCGATAAAATATTTGGAGATCTCAATGATAAACAGCTCAAATATGCCAACAATATTCTGGCAAGTGCGCGCCATTTAATGGATCTTATCAACAGCATTCTGGATTTATCCAAAATTGAGGCCGGACGTATGCCATTGGCATTGTCACGTTTTAGTATTCGTCGTGAACTATTAGAAGTTGATAATATTATCAAGCCCCTGGCCGTTCAAAAAAAACTACGCATACAATTGTCCATTGATGAGGATGTTCCCTCCATTTATGCTGATCCGGGGAAATTCAGACAGATTTTATACAATTTATTAAGCAATGCGATTAAATTTACTCCGGATCGTGGTGAAGTCCATGTGATTATCAAAAAATCTGAATCCCCCAAAAATCATGATTGTTACATAAATGAAGGTGTATTGTTTCAGGTAAAAGATACAGGCATTGGCATCACACCATCCAATTTAAAACGAATTTTCAAAAAGTTTGAACAGGCAGATACATCTTATTCGCGAAAATATCAGGGCACCGGTCTGGGACTGACATTAACCCAAAAACTCGTTGAAGCTTTTGGTGGTAAGTTATGGGCAGAAAGTGGTGGCAAAGATTGTGGTTGCATATTTACATTCTGGATTCCACAGGTCGTCAAAAACAGTAATGTAGACAACATTGATAATCACCAAGAACGTGTATAGGTTAATTTTATGCGTTTACATTTTCCATTTCATATCGAATCAACTTTTTATGCAGTCCCTGTCGGGTGATCCCCAAAAGCTCCGAAGCTTTACTTTTACTTCCTTTAGTAATTTTCATTGCCTGCTCAATCAAATTGATTTCAAGTTCTTTCACATGATCAGAAAGACTTTTGGAAAAAGGATTTTTGGGGATGGAAATGGCATTCAAGTGTGGCGCAAGCAGATCATTTGAACATTTTTCATTTGTGATTTCTTCTCCCTGGGGGGTTAAGGCAACCAGTCGTTCAATTTCTCTTCTCAATTGACGAATATTTCCTGGCCAATCGTAATTTTCAAATAATTCAAGTACATCAGGTGAAATACCATCAATTTTTTTATTGAATTTACCACAGACATCCTCTAAAAAACTCATTGTCAGTGGGATGATATCCTCTTTTCGATCCCTGAGTGTTGGCAAAGATATTTCTACAGAAAAAAGCCTGAAATATAAGTCTTCTCGAAATTCCCCCTTTTGAACCATTTGTTTGAGATTTTTATTGGTCGCGCATATGACCCGAAATTGAAATTGGATCACTTTATGACTTCCCACACGATATCCCTCACCTTCTTGAATCGCACGTAAAAATTTGGGCTGCATGGTCAGGGGCAAGTCACCGATTTCATCCAAAAATAATGTGCCGCCATCAGCTTCTTCAAACAATCCTTTTTTTGCATTGACAGCACCAGAAAACGCCCCTTTTTCATGGCCAAAGAATTCGCTTTCCATGAGTGTTTCTGGAATGGATGCACAATTAACTGCCACAAATGGACGGGTTGACTGGCTATAACCTTCGTGAATCATGCGTGCAATAAGTTCTTTACCGGTCCCATTTTCACCCTGAATCAACACATTCACAGGTGTTTCCCACAGCATTCGGACCTGTTCCAAAAGGTTTTTCATGGCAGGACTGTTGGCAATAAAAGGGGTATCTGAGAAGTAGCTGTTGTCAATATTTTGAATCTCCTGGTTGAGCTTTTTACTGATTTTGAGAATTTCATTATTCAGTGAAATACTTTCTATAGAAATCGATAGATAACTGGCAATTTCAACAAGCCGATCAACATCATCAGAAATAAATTTTTCATTGCCATGCTTGTTTAAAATCTGCACGGCACCAGTCACGCCATGCCCTGTAATACTTTGAATGGGGGCACAAATCATATTGCGTGTTTGAAAACCAGTAATGGCATCAATTTGTTTATGAAAACCATCACAATCCATTAAATTATTTTCCATGGCCGGTTGACCGGAACCAATCACTTTCCCCACAATACTTTTATTCTTTGGCGGCTTGATTTTTTGATTATCAAGGGCGGTTCCATATATTGACCAGATAATTTCAGTATCCATTTCATTGATATAAATCGTACATCGTTTGGCATCCATAATTTTGGGCAGAATATTGACATAAAACATGAGCATGGATTTATAATCACTGATTGTCCAGGCAGATGCCACTTTTTCCAGACGCGATTTTAAGTCGAACAATCGCATTCTTCTGGAATGAAAATCGGTACTTAAAAATGATTCAATCATATTGATTCCTTTTTGACTCTCTATATGTTATATATGGTTGTATCACTTGATGTTCAAGTATTTTAGACGTGACTTCCATCAAGCGACTGCAGTTCGTTCCCAGGCGCTGCCTGGGATTGCATAACAGGTGGATCTTGCCACCTTTTCATAAGTTCAGGCGGAGAAGCCGCCAAGTAAGCGTTCCCAGGCAGAACCTGGGAACGCGCTGCGATACAAATTTGAACATCAAGTATCATAAAAAACATAAGGAGTTATTCATGACTCAGTACGAAAAAATTATAAATAACAATTTACATGTCATATTTCAGCAACCATCACAGGCGCTGGTATCTCATATTAAAGAAGGTAAATCAAATGGCAATTATGAATTCAAGGCATTTGGTCAAATCTGTTGTTTATCCCCTGATGGCATTTTTCTGGGAAATGAGCGTCAAACCGGTCCATTGGGCATTATCCTGTCATTGTACGCAAAACATGCTGTACCGGATGAATGTATTATTGAGCCCCTCAATGCATTCAAGTCCTTTCCGAATACAGCTCCCTATGTGGGCGCCTTTGCAAGTCATACAGAGCAGGTTTTGATTCCATATGTTGAATCCATTGAAGCCCATCGCACTCAGATTTATGAGAAATTTGATGGTTGTGATGCTCAGCAGTCACTGGGTGGTGATTTTTCATTTTATGTATGGCCGCTTCCCAAAATTATGTTATGTTACATATTCTATCGGGCTGATGATGATTTTCCTGCATCAGCAACATGTCTTTTTTCAAATAATGCGTCTCGATTTTTGCCAATTGATGCACTGGCAGATACGGGTGAATATATGTCAAAAAGTATCATTGCACAGTTATAAAAAAGGCAGCCCATGGACGCCAACAACAATGACAATGAAAAATATCAGGTATATCTGGAAGATTTTGAAGGCCCATTAGATTTATTGCTTCATCTGGTACAAATCAATAAAATGGATATTCACGCCATCCCGATTGCTGTTATCACAGATCAATATCTGACCTATATTGAAAAATTAGCGCTAATCGATATAGACTCAGGCGGTGATTTTTTGGTCATGGCATCAACACTCATCCAGATTAAATCCAACAGTCTGTTACCAAAGCACGATGATGTTGAAAAAGTGCCCAAAGAAGAAACAATGGATCTGGTGTTGCCGATTGTTGAATATCTTAAAATGAAAGCAGCTGCCAAGGATTTACTCGAGCGGGATTGGCTTGAAAAGGATCTTTTTGCAAGAAATCCTGAAAAAGATTTTGAAGTGGATGAAATGCCTGAAATCATATCTGTTGATATTATTCGACTGATCGATACTTTTCAACAGATGCTCAGTATGATGCCTGAAGATACAATCCATGTCACTAAAGAGGGCATCAGTATTAAAGATCGGATATCGCAGATTATTGATATACTGGAAGAACATCCTTCAATTGCTTTTACTGAACTATTCAGAGGCGCGCCTTCACGTGGCGATATGATTATTACTTTTCTCGCCTTGCTTGAAATGGCAAAATTGTCAATTATTCAAATTGGTCAGAATGTTGAATCCGGTATTATTGAAGTATTGTATATTTAGCAGGCACTCATTTTCTGTGATTATTGTTATTGTTATCTATTCTAAGGAATTCTGTGAAAATAAGTTCCCCTTTTTAAAAAGGGCGCATTTCAAAAAAGGGGGCATTTTCTTAGCCCTGAAAGGGCTGCACATACCAGCCCAGGGCAACGCCCTGGGAAACTATTAAAAAAAAATCTTAAGCCCTGTAAGGGCGTTACATAAATGAGCTATCATTAATTATTGTTCTTATATGTGCCGCCCTTTCAGGGCTAAAATCATTGTAATGTATTACCCAGGGCGTTGCCCTGGGCTGGTATGTGCAGCCCTTTCAGGGCAAAAAATGCCCCCTTTTTTGAAATGCGCCCTTTTAAAAAATGTACATCGGGGTTTTTGTTCTGTAGAGACGTAGCATGCTACGTCTCTACGTGCCAAACTATTATACGTTCAAGATAAATGGGGAACTTATTTTTCGAGTATTCCTAAGAAAAATCTTTGTCCATTAAATTGAGGCTTGTTTTTTCACAACAATCAGGATATAGTAAAGTTTACACTTAAACGAAATCTTACATCAATAATAAATTAAAGATTAGAACAATGAAATTAACAACAAAAAGTCGATACGGCACACGAATGATTTTAGACATTGCTGTAAATGGTACCGAAAATCCTGTTCCGGTATCGGACATAGCCAGACGTCAAAACATTTCATTAAAATATCTTGAAAAACTGATCAGTAAATTGAAGCCAGGAAACATACTCAAGAGTCATCGTGGACCTTTTGGCGGCCAAAAGCTGGCCAGGCCTGCCAGTGAAATAACAGTGGGAGAACTCGTTCGCCTTTTAGAAAATAGAGGTGCCATTACTGATTGCGCTGAAACAGACGCAAAAAATTGCAGCGAATGTCATCAGGCAGGCGAATGTATTACGCAATGGGTCTGGATTGAGGCCAGTAAGGCCATGTTTGAGCGGTTGGATAGCATTACCATTGAGTCATTGCTGAAAAAAATTGATAATGAAAAAATATTTAGGGATAATTCATTAAAGCATCAACCAAAAACCAAACATCGCTCCCCAATAAAAAAATTGCGAACTTCATTTTAACGATTAAACAGGATGAAACAATGAGTAATGAACACCTCCATTTAATCTGTCCGGGATTCAAATTTTCCGGAATTTCAGCTGGAATAAAAAAGACAAATCTCAAAGATCTGGGATTGATCTATTCGCAAAAAACTGCCACAATCAGTGGCTTATTTACAAAAAACGTTGTAAAGGCAGCGCCAGTTATTCTGGATAAGAAAAGAATACATTCTGGATGCGCCAGAGCTGTCATTGTGAACAGCGGCAATGCCAATTGTTGTACCGGAGAACGTGGCATGAATGATGCCCTCACAATGACCCGATCCCTGGCAAATGCACTTGAGATAGATGAAAATCAGGTGTATGTCGCATCAACAGGTGTCATCGGCCAGTATATAAATATCAATGCAATTGAAAAGGCATTGCCTGATTTGATTGATGGGCTTTCTGAAAATAATCTTCAGGATTTGGCAGAAGCAATCATGACGACAGATACCATCCCCAAAATGGCTGGAAAAACTGTTCAGATTGATGACAATGTGTTTCATATATGCGCAACTGCCAAAGGGGCAGGCATGATTCGACCTGATATGGCAACACTGCTCAATTTTGTATGTACAGATATTCAGGCTGATCAGCAAACGCTTCAGGAATGCTTTCAAGCTGCTGTCAATCAAAGTATGAATATCATCACAATTGATGGAGACACCAGCACCAACGATACCGCCCTTATTCTTGCCAATGGCCTGTCTGGCATATCATTGGAACAACCTAAAATTCGAGATTGTTTTCAGCAAACCTTGAATACCATTATGTTGGATTTAGCCAAAGCATTGGTTAAAGATGGTGAAGGTGTCAATAAACTGGTCGAAATCAAGGTTAAAGGCGCCTGTTCATTATCAGATGCTCAAAAAATTTCAGATACTGTTGCACATTCCAATCTTGTTAAAACGGCCATTTTTGGAGAAGATGCCAATTGGGGACGTATTCTTGCAGCCTGTGGTCGCGCAGGCGTTGATTTTGATCCGCTTGATCTATCTATTCAATTTAATGATACACTCATTTTTGATAATGGGTCCTATTGTGGTGAACAGGCTGAAGAACACGTATCTCGGATATTAAAAAAAGATGAATATGTCATCACCATTGACTTGAAAATGGGGGAACAGACACATTCTATGTATACCTGCGATTTCTCCTATGACTATGTCCGCATTAATGCAGACTATCGTACATAGAATAATACCATGCCGGAAATGCGAATCCAAAAATTTTTAGCGCATGCGGGAATATGTTCAAGAAGAAAAGCCGAAAAGCATATCGTAAATGGACAGGTTGAAATTAATGGTCAAATTGTACAAACTCCTGGAGTAAAAATAAATCCTGACAAAGATCATGTTCGCATATTTGGAAAGCCTGTATCCCTTTGTTCTCAACTCATTTATATTGCTTTAAACAAACCCAGGGGGGTCGTTTCATCATGCAGCCATCCAGGAGAAAAAATTGTAACCGATCTGGTAAATCTTCCCCAAAGACTATTTCCTGTCGGGCGATTGGACAAAGCTTCCTCAGGCTTATTGCTGTTGACCAATGATGGCAGTCTGCATCACAGGATATCACATCCATCATTCAGCCACGAAAAAGAATATCAGGTTACTGTTCGTCGAAAAATTTCCGATCATGAACTACTGAAAATGGCAAATGGTATTGTAATCAATGAAAAAAAAACGCGTCCTGCAATCGTCAGGCGACGCAGTGCCAAGGAATTTATTATCGTCTTGAAAGAAGGTCGGAATCGTCAGATCAGGAGAATGCTTGAACAGTTGAATCATCAAGTGATTTATTTACATCGAATCCGCATTGGTCATATCCAATTAAACAACTTGAAAACTGGAAAATGGCGTTATCTGTCAAAAATGGAAATAGGACTGTTTAATAAGCGGTTGTAATATCTTTGTTGCTTATAAATAAATTGACAAAAACTCAATGTATGTTAAACTCATACAGAACTTGTTGTTAAGGAAAGCTCTGAAAATAAGTTCCCCATTTTAAAAAATGTTTATCGGGGTTTTTGTTCTGTAGAGACGTAGCATGCTACGTCTCTACGTGCCAAACTATTATACGTTCAAGATAATGGGGAACTAATTTTTCGAGTATTCCTATATTATAATTATATCTAAGGAATGCTCGAAAAATAAATTCCTCATTTACTTATGTGCCAAGAACGTGTAGGGGCGAACCTTGTGTTCGCCCATCGTACATAGGAACGAAAGCGTTATTAGTTCGAGGGCGAACATAAGGTTCGCCCCTACATCGGGCTGGCACATAAGTAAATGGGGAACTTATTTTTCGAGTTTTCCTAAGAAGGAGGTTCGCATGAGATTAAAAAAATATCGTATTCTACTGGTGTCTTTTCTTTTTCTATTATTATATCTGCCTTGTTTATTCGCAAAAGAGACAAAAGAAATTTCCAATAACGTTCTATTGGAAAAAATTGAAATGCAGAACAGGTATATGGAAAAACGTTTTGAAATGATTGATAAACGTTTTGAAAGGGTTGATAAACGCTTTGAAGAATTGATTGCAAATATGAATGCTCGTTTTGAAAGGGTTGATAAACGCTTTGAAGAAATGAATACTCGAATGGATAAACGCTTTGAAGAATTGATTGCAAATATGAATGCTCGTTTTGAAAGGGTTGATAAACGCTTTGAAGAAATGAATACGCGAATGGATAAACGTTTTGAAGAATTAAGAGAAGAGATGAATGCTCGTTTTGAAAGGGTTGATAAACGCTTTGAAGAAATGAATACGCGAATGGATAAACGTTTTGAAGAATTAAGAGAAGAGATGAATGCTCGTTTTGAAATGTTTGATAAACGATTTGCCGAAATGATGCATTATATGGACAAACGTTTTGAACGTGCAGAAACTGACTTGGATTTTCTCAAGCTGCTGTTTGTCACATTGCTGACATTTACAATTGGAACCCCTTTAATCATAGATTGGAGACGACGAAAACGTGAAAAGGAGAATATGGAAAAACTCAATATTATTATCGCGACACTTCAGGAATTGGCCAAAGATGATGAAAAACTCCGGTCTATTATGAAAAAAATGGACCCAATGTGTTTGATTTATTCAAAAGAATTGTTAGATAATTAGTGCAAAAAATGAATAGAATATATATTTACGATACAACCCTTCGTGATGGTACACAGGGTGAAAATATCAGCTTTTCTGTTGATGAAAAAATTCGTATCGCCCGACGATTGGATAAAATTGGTATCCACTACATTGAGGGAGGATGGCCGGGCGCAAATCCCAAAGATAGTGAATTTTTTCATAAATGTAAAAAAGAAATTTTTCAAAATGCGCGTCTGGTGGCTTTTGGCGCAACAAGAAAACCAGGGATACCAGCAAGCAAAGATAATAATTTAAAGGCCTTGCTGCACACTGAAACACCTGTTGTTGCCATTTTTGGAAAATCATGGACACTTCATGTTGAAGAGATCATGCATAATACCCTTGATGAAAATCTGGCCATGATCCAAGATTCTGTCGAGTTTTTGTGTTTTCATGATCGCGAAGTCTGCTATGATGCCGAACATTTTTTTGATGGATATATTGAATCCCCAGATTATGCCATGCAAACGCTCAAAGCTGCCATCGAAGGCGGTGCTAAAACAATCACGCTTTGCGATACCAATGGGGGGTTGATGCTTCATGATGTTTCTCGGATTGTATCCCATGTGAAATCCTTTATCGACAATAAATCTCCAGATGTACGTCTGGGAATCCATATGCATAACGATTGCGGTTTGGCTGTTGCTAATTCGATCACTGGTATTCAGGCAGGGGCCACACAGGTTCAGGGAACAATTAATGGCTATGGTGAACGGTGTGGAAACGCAGATTTGATAAATATTATTCCTCTGTTGGCAATCAAGCTTGGATATCCCTGTATTAATGACAACAAAATCAAAAATTTAAAAAATCTTTCTCGTTTTGTCAGTGAAACGGCCAATATGATTCCATTGAGTACGCGTCCTTTTGTTGGTGAAAGTGCTTTTGCGCATAAGGGCGGAATACATGTCAGTGCCATTCAGGTTGATCCGAGGTCTTATGAGCATATGCCGCCTGAACTTGTGGGAAATTCCAGAGAAGTTCTGATTTCTGATCTGTCTGGAAAAAGCAATATTGACTATAAGGCCAATGAGTTCAATCTTGATATATCTGATGCCGCTGCAAGAAGTATATCACAAGATATCAAGGCTCTTGAAAAACGCGGTTATAAGTTTGAGGGTGCAGATGGATCATTAAAATTGTTGATGCAAAAACATTTAAATCGATTCGAACCTGCCTTTCAACTTGAAGATTTTCGCGTGTTTATTGAAAAAAATAAAGACTTACCCTGTACAGCGCATGCAGTCATCAAAATTAGAGTGGGGAATCAAAAGGGCGAAATTATTGCTGCAGAGGGAAAAGGGCCTGTCAGTGCCCTGGACAATGCCTTACGAAAAGCCCTGAAACGATTTTTTCCAAAAATGGATACCATGCATTTAATGGATTTTAAAGTACGTGTGATTGATGGTCGAGATGGGACTGCTGCAAAGGTGCGTGTGCTGATTTCATCACGAGATCAATCCAATATCTGGACAACCATTGGCGTGTCAGAGGATATTATTGAAGCCAGTTGGGAAGCCCTTGCAGATAGTTTTCAATATATTATTAATGAATACGCAATTGCACCTTATGATAGCAATTAAAAGGAGAATAATATTTCCTTCTTTATATATTTAATTAGATAGAAAGCTACATTCTACGTAGTTTGTCAATACAACCTGTGGAGTAAAAAAATTATGAAAGAAAGAGTGATTATTTTTGATACAACACTGCGTGATGGTGAACAATCACCAGGGGCAAGCATGAACACCAATGAAAAAATTCGGCTGGCCTTACAGTTGGAAAAACTCGGCGTTGATGTTCTTGAAGCTGGCTTCCCAGCAGCTTCAGAAGGAGATTTTGAGGCCGTGTCTCAAATTGCCGGAAAAATCAAGAATATGGAAGTTGCTGCTTTAGCCCGAACCACACAAGGTGATATCAATCGTGCATGGATGGCTGTTCAGCATGCGGCTAAACCCAAAATTCATACCTTTATTGCAACATCAGAAATTCATATGGTGCATAAGCTAAGATTATCCAGACAACAAGTTATTGAAAAATCAATCGAGGCAGTCAAACTTGCAAAATCATACACTGATCGGGTTGAGTTTTCTGCAGAGGATGGCTCAAGAAGCGATAGAGATTTTCTCTGTCAGGTTTTTGAAGCGGCAATTGATGCGGGTGCAACAACAGTCAATTTGCCAGACACTGTCGGCTATGCTGTTCCATCAGAGTTTGGAGAGCTTGTTAAATATGTTCGTGAACATACGCCCAATATCCATAAAGCCATCATCAGCGTACACTGTCATAACGATCTGGGACTGGCAACAGCCAATACCCTGGCTGCAATCATGGCTGGCGCAAGACAGGCTGAAGTTACAATCAATGGCATCGGAGAACGTGCTGGAAATTCATCCCTTGAAGAACTGGTGATGTGCTTACACACACGCCAGAAAGACATTGATCTGAGTACAAATATTGATACAACCCTGCTATTTCCAACCAGTCGGCTGGTTCGTGGGATTACAGGTATGATGGTTCAACCCAACAAGGCCATCGTGGGTGCCAATGCATTTGCGCATGAGGCTGGCATTCATCAGGATGGGGTTTTAAAAAATCCCATGACATATGAAATTATGAAACCGGAAACTGTCGGGTTGAACCGCAATCAAATGATTCTGGGAAAACATTCTGGCCGCCATGCGCTTCGTGCGCATTTAAAGGATATGGGCTATGATTTGAGTGATACAGAGCTTCATTTGATTTTTCAGAAATTTAAAGATTTATGCGATAAAAAGAAGTATGTCCTTGATGAAGACCTCGAAGTTTTGGTAACTGAGATTATGCTTCGAACCGCTGATATCTTCGAGCTTGAATATCTGCACGTTTCCTGCGGTACAACTGTTATGCCCATGGCAAGTGTGAAACTGTTGATCAATGGACGAAGTGTTAAAGGTACTGGCTATGGCAATGGACCGATTGATGCCGCATACAACGCAATCGCTTCTCTGGTTGATATCAATACAGAATTGCTCAGGTTTACTGTCAGTGCCATTTCCGGTGGTACAGATGCGCAGGGTGAGGTGACTGTCAGATTGCAACAGGCTGGCATTGTTGCCCTTGGACGTGGTGCGGATCCAGATATTATTACAGCAAGTGCCAGAGCCTATATCAATGGGCTAAACCGACTGGAATATCTTAAAAATTCACAAAATGAAACCAATTCAACCGAGATGGATGAATCGGGCATTTAAACATCTGTCCATGTTTTATGCTTTCCAGATAATATTTGCTTTGCTTTTTCATGGGCATTCAATATGTGCTCACCCAGGACAGGAAAATCAACCTGTTTTGGGTGAATCCACCCAATGGGTTATTTTATTACATGGTCTGGCCCGAACCAAATCATCCATGACAACAATGGAAAACCATTTAAAACGAGCCGGGTATTCTGTCTTGAACCTGGGTTATCCCTCACGAGATAAAACCATTCAACACCTGGTCAGAGATCATCTGGTGCCCGCAATTCATCAATGTCGTTTACATGGCGCACAAAAAATTCATTTTGTTACGCATTCAATGGGCGGCATTCTGGTGCGTTACTTTTTAAAGAATCATCGCTTGAATGAATTGGGCCATGTTGTGATGTTAAGCCCGCCCAATGCTGGTTCAGAAGTGGTGGATACGTTTAAATCCTTCTTTCTATTCAAATGGTTAAATGGCCCATCAGGTCAGCAATTAGGGACAACATCTGATGCACTTCCAATTGTTCTGGGTGAGGTCAATTTTCATCCTGGCATTATCACAGGTGATCGCTCCATTAATTTGATTTTATCGTGGATCATACCCGGACCGGATGATGGCAAAGTATCTGTTGCGCGGGCAAAAGTAAAAGGCATGGCAGATTTTCGTGTCATTCATGCCACACATCCATTTATCATGAAAAATGCTTCCGCCATCTCGCTGACACTTCATTTTCTTAAACATGGCTGCTTTTAATTCACATGCGAGCGTTTACAATTAAATATCCTGCCGCAGTCCTGTTTCTTTTAATGATCATTATGGCAATGATTGCCTACTACCTGCCGCTTAAACAAAGGAATCATATCAGTCAATATATCAATTCAAATTACTGGGAAATCACTGGCATCATCGCTGAACACCCCACATACAAATCTCACAAAACCCGATTGATCATCAACGTGATATGTATAAAAAACAAAGAAGGCGAGCATGATACCTCTGGAAAGATCCGCCTGTCAGTCTATAACAATGTTTCGCATTACAAGCCCGGATGGCGCATTCGATTTATTTCCAAAATATATCCATTTAAAAATTTCAACAATCCAGGCGGATTTGACTACAAAAAATATATGACATTTCATCAACAAATATTTGGAAACGCCTATCCCAGGAATAATCAAATTCAAATTCTCAATCAACCCGATACCTATACATTCAAGCAAAGAATCAATCACTATATCCAAACAACAGTATCACAGATGTTGGTGCAGCATACATCAAAAAAGGCATCTGGTCTGCTGCATGCAATCATACTTGGTAATCGCGATTATTTGCCAGATAATCTGAGAGATGCATTTGTTGCAACAGGTCTGAGTCATCTTCTGGCAATTTCCGGGCTTCACATGGGGATGATAGCCATGACAGCGTTTTTGGTGTTCAAATGGCTTTTTCGGCGAAGTGAAATACTCTGTCTATATGGCTGGAGTGATTTTTGTGCCGCTATTCCCACATTTTTTATGGTAACTGCTTATTTTATGATTTCAGGCATGTCGCCATCAGCACAGCGGGCATTTATTATGATCACTGTTTTTTTGTGCGCACAAATTTTTTCAAAAGAACAAATCGCACTCAACACACTTTGTCTTGCCGGTAGTCTGATTTTAATATGGGATGTGAGATCATTGACAAATATTTCATTTCAAATGTCCTTTAGTGCAGTATTTTTTATCATTATTGGCTTTCAAAGACTACCTGAATATTGGATGTTTCTCAAAAGTTCCAGATTCGTGCAATACTTTTGGCAAATGATTATTTGCTCAACACTGGCAATTATTGCAACATCGCCCCTTGCCCTGCATTTTTTTTATCACACATCCTTTATGGGCCTGATCACCAATATTTTTGCCATACCGCTGACTGGTTTTATCATCCTTCCCCTTGCATTGTTGAGTGTTTTTTTTGTGTTTATATGGGAAGTTCTTGCAGTACAAATGATTTCATTAAGTGGTTATGCATGTGATACGCTCATCATGATGACGAATTATATATGCGATTATTCGCAAATCTTTGAATGCTATGGCCATCTGAATAATCTCGAACTTTTTGTATGGTATTCACTTATCATTTTATTCCTAATAAGGCTGCGACCAAAAATTAAATACCACTTGATATCATTCATTGTATTGATCCTGATGATTGATGGTGCATACTGGACATATCAAAGGTATTTTCATAAAGACCTCAGAATTACAGTTTTGGATGTGGGACTCGGTAATTCGGCACTGGTTGATTTTCCTGGTGGTGAATGCGTAATGGTTGATGGCGGCGGCTTGTCATCATCATTTGATATTGGCAAACATCTTGTCGCACCATACCTTTGGCGTAATAAAATCTGTTCTTTGAAAACGCTTATTTTAACGCATCCAGATCAAGATCATTTGCAGGGATTGATTTATCTTGCGCGGCATTTTAAGGTAAAAACCGCATGGACCAATGGAGATGACAAACAGACGTTTTTGTTTGAAACCTGGAAATCGACCTTGAAGGATATGAAAATCAAGACCATTCAAATCAGTGCTGGCTGTCAAAAAAAATGGGGAAAGATAAAGATCATATTTTTTAATCCGCCCCCACAAAATACCTTTGAAGATACCAATAACAATTCTCTGGTATTCCAAATGCAGTATCATCAGCATACCATATTATTTACAGGCGATATTGAACATGAGGCGGAATCTTTACTGTGTAACAAGTATTGCACCGATTTACAAAGTGATTTGCTCATGTGTCCGCATCATGGCAGTCAATCATCAAGTACCCGAGAATTCATTGAATGTGTGCAGCCAAAACGTGTTGTTGTTTCTGCAAGTGGGTATAATCGACATCATTTGCCCAACAAGGGAGTATTGAAACGATATGTAAAAGCGGGGTGTACAGTTTATTCTACAGGTCGTGATGGTGCAATCACGACTGTTTTTTCTGAAAAAGGGATTCGTGTTCATACAATGAGGAATATAGATAATTAAGGTATGCGCTGAAAAGAATATTCTTAGAATACTCGAAAAAAAATTTCCCCTTTTATCTTTAACATATAATCGTTTGGCACGTAGAGACGTAGCATGCTACGTCTCTACAGAACAAAAACCCCGATGAACATATTTTTTCAAATGGGGAACTCCGCTTTAATTATTCTCGCAATGAACGAAGATAGGGACCAATCGCGCCAATACCATCCTTTTCCATCACCTTAATGGTCTGGGTGCCCACCACAGCAATATCCACTTTTCCTGTCAAAAAATCAATATCAGAACGATCTTTGACCCCAAATCCTAATGCAATCGGTAAATCAGTAGCCGCCCGGCAGCGTTTCAAATATTGATCCAGATCCTCGGAAAAACTTGTATTGGAACCGGTTACGCCTTTTCTTGCCACACAATAGATAAATCCTGAAGCATGACTGGCAATATATTTCATACGTTCATCAGATGTTGTCGGGCCATAGATAAAAATCAAGGATTTATCTTTTGCTTTGAATTTTTCAACATAATCAATGCCTTCCTCAGGTGGCAGGTCTGGAACAATTGCTCCGGATACACTGATATCAACCATATGAGAAACAAAGGCATCTATGCCATACTTATGAATGATATTGACATAGGTCATGTAAAAAAATGGCATAAAATATTTGTGTTTCATTCGGGCAGTAAAATCCAGACAGTCCTGAACGCTGACCCCCTTTTCCAATGCAAGCTGATTGGCGCGTAGAATAACCGGGCCATCAGCGATTGGTTCTGAAAAAGGGATTTGCAACTCAATTAAATCCACCCCGGCTGCAACCATTTCATCAACAATTCGTTCAGACGCCTCAATCGATGGATACCCCACAACCATGTGAGTCATCAATAAAATATCGTTTTTTTGTTTTTGTTTGGCGACGTATTTTTTAAACATAATATTCCCCCGCTTTTGCTCGAATGAATGATTTCCATTCTTCGTCTTCAAATGCTTCAGCAATGTTAAAAATATCTTTATCTCCCCTGCCAGACATATTAATAATTATCGCATCATCTGATGACATATGGGGTGCATCTTTGAATGCCTGAACAAAGGCATGTGCAGACTCCAAAGCGGGAATAAGGCCTTCCTTTTCAATAAGAAGGACGGCGGCATTCAAAACATCCGAATCATCTGCTGATGAGAAATGAATACGACCAGATTCCTTGAAAGACGATAATATGGGAGAGACGCCAATATAGTCCAGGCCGGCTGCAACACTGTGGGTTTCCCGCATTTGTCCTTCATCGTTTTGTAAAAAATAGGTTTTATATCCCTGCGCGATCCCAATGGATGAATGTGATGAACTGAGTCGTGACGCATGACGAGATGTTTCTGCACCCATTCCACCGGCTTCAACGCCGACCAGTTCAACATCAGGATCATTAATAAAACCTAAAAATATACCCAGTGCATTGGAGCCGCCACCCACACAGGCATAAATTCTTTTGGGCATTTTTTTTATTTGATCCTGTATCTGGTTTCGGGTTTCAAAGCCAATAATCGATTGAAAGCATGACACCATTTCCGGAAAAGGATGTGGACCACATGCGGTTCCCAGAACATAATGGGTATTATCCATGTGGGTCACCCAATCTCTAAAAGAGGCATTGATTGCATCTTTTAAGATACGTGTACCATCACGAACAGAAACTACTTCAGCGCCCAGGCGCTGCATCCAGAAAACATTTGGCCGCTGTCTGATAACATCCATTTCTCCCATATAGATTGTACAGTCAAAACCAAATTTGGCCGCCATTGTTGCTGTGGCAACACCATGCTGTCCCGCACCGGTTTCAGCGATAACTCTTTTTTTCCCCATACGTTTGACCAGAAGGCCTTGTCCCATGACATTATTGGCCTTATGTGCACCGGTATGATTTAAATCTTCACGCTTGATATATATGGATGGGCCACCAAAATGACGTGTGAGATTTTCGGCATAAGTCAGCGGGGTGGGGCGACACGAATAATTTTGCATCAGTTCGGTATATTCACACCAGAATTGGGGGTCTTTACGTACATTATAAAAAGATGAATTCAGTTCCTCAAAAGTAGCTGTCAATATTTCAGGTACAAATGCACCGCCAAAACTACTGTAATATCCTTTTTGATTAAAAACTGTCGACAAAAGTTCAGGAATGTGTTTTTCTCCAAACGCTTTGTAAACATCATTGTGGTTCATCATTGATATCCTCCGATTTCTTTATACTTGTTTCATTTTTATGAGCGTTAAAGCTCGGACAATTGTTAATAGATTCTTTCAACGTATCGCTATCCGAATGAACATATCTTGAAGTTGTTGACAAATTGGAGTGTCCCAACAAATACTGAATTGTTTTAATGTCCTCTCCTTGTCTTAAATAGAGTGTTGCACCGCTGTGTCGTAAAAGGTGCGGCCCATTTTTTCTCTTTCTGATATCTGCTTTTTTCAATGCAAGGCTCACAACGTTGCGCGCCTGACGAATGGTCATCTGTCGGCCATGGGTTGAAAGAAAAACCCAGGGAACTTTTTCTGCATTCTTAAAACTATTCCGCACATCAAACCAGTTCGTAAAGCGATCAATGAGATCATCATTTAAGGGAAGCTGTGCAATTTTTCCTCCTTTGCGCTTCACCCATACCTGTTTCTTGCTCAGATGCACATCAGATTTCTGAAGCTGAATGGCTTCAGCCACTCGCATACAAAGTACTGTAAACAAGGATAATAAAAGTAAGTTGCGATCGACCAGTTTTTCGTTGCAGTTATTGGTTTCATAATAAAACAGCTGATTAATTTCATCCAGGCATAAATAATCGCCCTCAGGAAGAAATGTTCGAGGCTTTTTGACATTGGACAGAAGGTTATCCAATACGAGATGTTCAGTTACCAGATAATCAAAAAATGCAGCCAGTATCATCATGATTGTTTTTTTGCTGTTATTTTGGATGTTTAATCCACTCAGATAGGTGATAACCGCATGTTTATCCAGCTCAGTAACCTGATTGAGATTTTTTCCATGACAGAATCGCATAAAACGTGAAAGCTCACAGCGACGATTGAAAACAGAAGTGTCACTCAGCGTGCCAATGGATTTATTGTAAAGCAAGTATTCTTCAATGGCGTCTTTAATAGCAATCTGTCTGTCAGGAATAAATGGAATAATGTTTGACATAGAATATTCTCTAAAAATCTAATTAATTTGGATAATTAATGGCACAAGATGCACCTTTTCATCTATTGGCAAGGTGGGCTGTAATTCCCATGAAATAATGCGGTCATTGCCAATGATTGCCTTAACCTGGTTGACAATATCTTCGGTGTCAATAATCCGATGTCTTTTGAACACCTGTGGCAGGCCATAAGTAACACTGCATGCCAGGCATTTATTTGGCCTTTGGGTCAATTCAAAAGCAAATTGTAGTATATTCTTTTGCATCCCCTGATAAATTAAGCGAATGTCATAAGCCCCCTCTGAAGCATCACCCAGCATGGCTTCAAAAAATGCATCGGTTTTCTCAGGGGGAAATATTTGATCAAGGGTTTTCTGGGAAAATTTTTGTGAAAAGTCTTTGTTCTCTGTCATTTGATTTGTTTATACTCCTTTTTAATGACATTAATTGAATAAAATGTGATTATCATATAAAAAACGTTTTGGGGTAAATGTACTATAGAGATGTCGCATGCTACGTCTCTACACGACCTAATTTTTTGAAGATCAAGAAAACGCACATGTTATTTTCCGAACATTCCTAAGAATATTGTATCTTTCATTCTATGTCAAGAATCAGTTTTATAAGTTCCCTTTCATTATAAGTGTTTTTTGATAGTTTCCCTAACTATCAAGCGCCTTTCATTATTTGCATGATTTACACTTGCCATACTGAATATGTAAATTTTACACAATTCATTTACATACAATCATCTGGTGATAATTTAAAAACCTAAAAATATTCAAATAGTTAACATGTATTGTTCGGCCAGATATTATCTGGCATAGTTACTGCTCTAAATCATTAGTAAAGACCGATTTTTATAGCATCGCATTAGAACCTTTTGTTAAATGCGTTTATTGGGAGGAATTGTATGAAAACATCAGATCAAATAAAAAAATATCATATTGTATTTAAAAATAAATTTGTTTCAAATTTAAATCCAAAAGATATTCAACGAAAGTTTGTATCAAAATTCAAAGTACCTGAAAAGTCCTGTGCTAGAATTTTTTCAGGGCGCAGGGTTCGGATAAAAAAAGGGCTCAGTCAGCAATCTGCATTGATTCTTCAAGATAAACTATTTAAATTAGGCATGTTGTGCGATATTGAACTTGACGTTGATCAAGATTCAAAAAAAGTAATTGATTCTACCTCTGTGCCTCAAAAGACGAAAAAGACAAAATTCTCAAATCCAGATGAAGAAGATGAAGATGAGGATGATTTTGAAGCCGATTTTGACCTCTCCGAATTACTAATTCAAGAAAACAATAACAATGAAAACAAAATTTTGAATAGTGTTGTTGAAGTAATCAAATATCATGAAAACAATATTGTAGATATCAAATATTTACAACAAAAGGACAGATATATTGATAAAGACAATCCTTTTTGTCTGGCAGAACATGATAGAAAAAATAGGGCATACTTCTATTTTGATGAATTTATTCGAGGCAATTGTTGCGATTCTGCACATAAGGTTGTAACTACTGATAAATTATGTGTAAACGAAAATATGTATCATAAAAAACAACGAATTTATAGACATCCCATACCTGATCAAGGATATGTAAACCTTAAAAATGATTCATTTACTTATACGATTCGTAAAAAAATAAGTCACTATTCTCCACCCAAAAATATTGCAAGAAAATCAAAATCAACCGGAATTAAACATTTTGCAAGGTCCATTGTATGCCATTTGTTAATCATTTTATTGGTTGCAATGTTTGTATCATTTGAAAAGCCCAATAGCATTGAAGAAAAGCGGTTTGCAAAAATTGCTGGAAACAAAATTCATGACCTGCAAACACTTCGAAAAAAACAACGAGAAGCCAAACCGCAAGACATGAAAATTGTGCCGTCTCATCCAAAAAAAGTAGCGAGTTCTCTAAAAGAATTAAAACCTGTAAAAGCTGCGGATGCTGTGAATAATATAAAAACTGCAAAAACTTTACAAAAACAGCCTTCAAAAAAGCGTATTTCCCCAAAAAGAATTGTCAAAAATAAAAATCAAAAATCAAAGACTGCAGGGCAATCGTCAAATGGCAGAACAGAAAATCAATTGTTGACAAGACATTCCGGTCAGAAAGAAAATGGCGGTGGGCATATTGGAAATGTATCTACACCCAATGTCAATCAAAAAGGTATTTTGGGGATGATTAAAGACACTGGTCTGAGTCTGTTAAACACAAAAGAAGCCCTAGCTGCGGTAACCCAGCTTGATACTGTTGACGTTCCTGGTAATTTTGGCAAAAACACATTAACAATTAATGGAGTCAAAGGTAATTTGGGAGATCGAAAGGTTCAGATGCCTTTAAATACAGGGGGAGGGCGTGTGAACACAAAAGGTGCGCATCAGGTACTTCGAACAGGTGGTGGTGATGGATCAGGTGGAAATGGTTCTGGCACTCGTGTGGGAGAACTTTCAAAAGGTAATACAGGTAAGCATGCTGTAAAAGCGATGATTCGGGCAAGTTTTAACCAATCTGTTCATCAAATACAAGGCGGTGGCATGAGTCGTTCGGCTGTCAAGAAAGTGATTGACCAGCATATTGATGACATCTCATATTGTTATGAGGTCGCATTAATTTCAGATCCATCAATTGTGGGAAAAGCTGTGTATGAATGGCGCATATTGATGAATGGTTCTGTTGGTGATGTACACATTTTGAATGCCTCAATTCAGAATCAGGAAATATTGGGCTGTATCAAAAAATCGATCAAAACGTGGACATTTCCGCAACCTCATCGCGCCCAGGTGTTGGTGTCTTATCCCTTTGTTTTTGATATTGTGGGCTTCTAGATTTTTTTGGGCCTTGATCATGCTTTTAGGAATTCTCGGAAAATTAGTTCCCCATTTTCTTATTTACAAGTCCAATGTAGGGGCGAACCTTATGTTCGCCCATCGTACATAGGAACGAATGCGTTATTCGTTCGAGGGCGAACATAAGGTTCGCCCCTACACGTTCTTGGCACATAAGTATATGAGGAACTTATTTTTCGAGCATTCCTTAGGAATACTCGAAAAATATCATGCTCATTTTTCTTGATCGTCCAAAAAAATAAGGTTATGTA
>Ga0272440_1000870_pt1 | contig 25402 bp, 22 predicted proteins | sample SSMMMBAug17_FD_192440 | JGI IMG/M metagenome (GOLD analysis project Ga0272440, IMG submission 192440) | Marine sediment archaeal communities from Little Sippewissett salt marsh, Falmouth, MA, United States - SSM-MMB-Aug17 | ecosystem: Environmental > Aquatic > Marine > Wetlands > Sediment ...
ATCGACTGACCCAAAAAAACAGAGATATTCTCATAACAGGATTAAGGCATAATATGAATTGTATGGTATATTTGGGTGATCCTCATTGGCGATTGAGGCCAAGTAATAGTTAAAAGATTGCAAATAAAGCTCAAAATCCAATCCGCAACACAATTGGTTTAAATTTATGATAACCACCCAATTTTTGACTTGATAACGTTTGCCTATATTTTTCAATTCAATGGATACATTATTCATGGTAATCCTTTATAAAAAGTCTGCAAAGGTTGGTTCAACGCGTTTAAAGTAATACATCCCTGAAATGAGAATTACGCAGGCGGTTATGGAGTATTTTTTTCTGTACAGGCATTATCGACCTTTACATGCATAAAATAATGTATTGATCAAAATTGAAATGTCTAAAAAGAAAGACATGTTTTCAATATAGTAATTGTCATAAGAGATATGTTCATGAATGGGTTTATCTCTATCTCCTGCTAATTGCCATAAACCGGTTATACCTGGCTTGACCTGTAAACGCTTCATTTGTTCGGCATTATATGAATTCACAATAAATGGCATTTCAGGCCTTGGCCCGATAAAAGACATATCCCCTTTTATTACATTGAGTATTTGCGGGAATTCATCAAGACTTGTTTTCCGAAGCCAACGTCCTGCTTTTGTTACGCGCTGATCATTGCTGGTTTGAGGTTTTAATTCATAGGGGTTGACATCACATGTCATGGTCCGAAATTTATACATGTAAAAGTGACGATTATTTTTTCCCACCCGAATCTGGCGGAAAAATATCGGCCCTTGTGAATCCAGTTTAATTATCAGGGCAATAATGGGACATATAATAATAAAGATGACCATCGCCACAAATCCCACAAATAAATCCATACATTGTTTTAGCAATACATAGGAATGTGGCGCGCCAGTTAAATTTGAAATAATTGGAATATCATCAATCCTGTCTATTTTTACATTTGATGATACAATCCCCTGATAATCGGGCACCAAAAAAATCTGGACAGGGTATTGATGCAAGTCTGCCATGACCTGTTTCAATTGCTTTGCAGAAAAATGATATGCACTGACATAAATGGCGGAAATGTCATGTGTCTGTATTAATTGCAGGATATCTGAATAATTTCCCAGAACGCTGACTGACTGATTTGTATGAAAGCCATTTTCATAGATGATTTCGCCTTTTTTTTCTATTCGATCATCAATAAATCCAACAGGCGAAATGCGAAGGCGCGGTGAATTGACCATTGCCCGGTATAGATTCTCTCCAATGGGATCTGCACCATAAATAAGCACTTTTTTTTGCAGGGCTTTTAACCAGGAGTCTGTTGATAAAATACGAAAGAAAACCATTTTGATGCCTGTCAAGGCAAATATGGTCAGCACATAAGAAAATACAAAAACATACCTTGAAATCAGAAGTCGTCCCAGAACCAGAACCATACCAGCAATAAGGAAACCCAGTGTCACCCCTTTGACCACACGTTCGATTTCTTTCATGTTTAACAGGCTGGATTCATTATCATACGCTTGAACAATGACTAATGCCATGACAATCAATCCAGATGATGTCATACTGGCAACGAAAAGTTCAGGCGTTGAATAAACAACCGCTTTACCAATTGAAAGAAATCGATATATCAGATAAGCACTGATAATCATTGCATTGGTAACGATAAAATCTGTCATCATATACATAACGATCAAGATATAATGAATAACCGCCTGTTTCATAAATTTATTCTTCCATTCTTTTTTATCCACTGCCGCAACATCAAAAAAAGAAAAGCAGGTATGACTTTTATGTATCGTGGTCCAAGACGTTTAGGATTCTGTAATGTCCGAAATAACCATTGTAAGCCTGATTGTTTTATCCAGTCAGGCGCATCAGATTGTATGTTTAATAGAATATCAAAGGCTGCGCCCACACCAATGATCACATTCGTATTTGTATATTTTTTTAGATGCGCCATAATATATTCCTGTTTGGGGGTTCCCACACCAATCCACAAAATATTCGTTTTATTTGAACGTAGATGAGAAACTAACTGGCTGTCATTAAATTCCACAAATGATGAAAATGGCGGACAGAAAGCACCTGTTATTTGAATCCCTCTATATTGCTTTTCCAGTTGTTTTTTTACTGCCTGTACCTGGGACATTGATTTTCCCCCATACAGGCAATGTGTAAACCCTTTTGTGACAGAGCGTTGACATAATATTTTCATCAAGTCTGGCCCATAAACTCTTTCCATTTGACGATGTCCCATCATGCGTCCGATCCAGACGAGCGGAATGCCATCAGGAACTGTCAGACCACTGTTCATGTGTATTTGTTTAAGAACAGGGTCCTTCTGACATTTCACAATGCCATGAACATCTCGAACACATACGTAATGCTGTTCATTATTTGCAATCCATTGAGATATGGTCTGAATCGACTGATTTAAATTCGCGGTGTGAATTGCAATATCAAGAATATTGATGGTTGGTTGACTGTTCATCATAACTTAGGAACTCTCTAAAAAGAACTTCCCCATTTATTGAAATTTTACGTCCGCCTGGGGTTGAAACCGCCTAAATCCCTTTGCCTTCAAGCAAAACGCGAATTGTTCGAAACAATACCCACATATCAAAACACCATATTTTAAATTGATTGTTCTGCAAACAATAATCAACGTATTGTTGATCTAACTCTTCACGATTACAATCCTTGTTAATCTCGATTCCTTTATATTGAATCTGTCCAATACTGGTCAGACCGGCGATAATTTGATTTCTAAAAGTAATGCCATTTTGAATCTGTAACTCAACCAGAGGAATTGCCAAAGGGCGAGGGCCAACCAGACTCATATCGCCTTTGATAATATTGAACAGTTGCGGCAATTCATCCAGATACCAGCTTTTTAAAAGATATCGACCTGTCCAGGTCAATTGATTTAAATCATCCTCATAATTCCGAATACTGGTGTTGGTTTGATAAGCCATTTCCGCAAATTTCTGTTTAACCATTCGGAATTTTAAAATATAAAAAGGTTTTCCCCTGGTAATTCTTTTTTCGCGATAAAAAAAACGCCCGCGATCTTTTGGGCAGATGAACATATTCACTGCCATCGTTAAAAGAATCAAACTAAAAACTGGCAGGCAAATCACTATAAGTATGCCTGCGACACATTTGTCTGTCAATTGTTTTATGAAAAAATAAGGAACGATCTTCATAGTTAAATAATTCCTGAAAATTGTCCTGTCCGCTAACCCGGGCACCTAATTATAATGAAACTTCCTGAAATGAATAAAGCGGCCTCAGGTTCAAATAATGCAATAAGGCATCCAGTTCTTTGCGGGTGGACCAGAAAATATCATGTTCACAGGCAAATTGTTGTGCTCTGGCTGTCAATCCTTTATACGCAAATATCCATTTTTTAAGAAACACAACTTTCATTTCGGTTTTAACTGATTCAGCCTGTTGATGTAATTTTTTTAAATCATTGATACCCATTTTTTTACTTTCCACCCATTTACTCTGACATACCCATGTTTCAGGTCCGGCTGCACCCAGTAAATCAATTTCCCTGTTTTTACCTGAGGATAACCGCACCCGATGGTTTACATATGTAAAAGAAGGAATTTTGATGTCTGATTTATAATGAAAGAATTCTTTTGAAAGTATTTTTCGTTGAGCGGCCAAAAGTATCTGGCTCATGTGGATTTCTCCCAGATATCCCTTGTATTCATTCAAGCTGCGTTTGCTGAAATGGTAGTATTCAGAGCGCAATGCATTTAGTATTTTTCCCGCTTTAATATTCTCCATTTCCATCTGGCCCCATACTTTCAAAAAATCGATCAAGATAGGGTCTTTAATGCGCGTGAATCTTCCCATATGACTTTCCAGTAAATCACCTCTTGACAGTTTCAAAAGAATCTCCTGGATTTGTTCGATTTCAATATCAATGCCTTCATAGTCTTTGAGTGCCTGCTGAATTTTATGGACATCAATGATATCTTTTTTCAGATCATTGTTTTCATCCAAAGCAGAAAGATAAAGAATCCACTTTGTTATTTTAAAATTATTGAGCCGGTGAATCCAGCGATTAACCTGATCATGTAATTCCCCCCAAATAAATCCGGATGTAATGTCAACTGCCAGCACCTCATCTAATGCATCCATATCGTGTATTGGTTTACTCATTTTGGCGGATCGTTTGACAACAGCAGTAATATAAAAGGGATTCCCACCACATCGTTCAGCAATAAATGGGGCCATCATTTCGGAAATATCTGCTTGATAATACATTTTGGCTTTAAGTGTTAATTGCGTCGCAAAATATGGCGTCATTGCTTCAATACGCTCAAATTCAAATCTGCCATACAACGCCCCTGTGCCAACAAGTTCCATCGCTAAAATAGTCATGGCCGAACCTGTAATAAAATGCGGGCAGGTAGGCGATTCACAGGCTTCCTGGTAAAATCCGGTAACACTGAAATCATATTGCGGCATACGTGAATTTTGAAATTCATCAATAAACATGATAATTGTACTGTCATCAAGATCAGATACTGTACGGGGCAGGTGAATGGCCTCTTTTGCTGGATTGACAACACCTTTTTTGATAATACCAATCAATAAATTGATGGCAACAGAAAATCCTCTGGTAATTGATATGTGCTTATTTGTCAATTCGAGTAATTTATCAATTTCTTTGGGGTTCGTTAGAATTTCTACATTCCGCAATTTAAAAGCAACGTACCAGCGGATAAAATTTACTACATATTCTAATGCAAAACTGTCACGTGTCATTGTTTCATCTGAAAACTGAAAGAAAACAGGAATTGCAGCATTGGGGTACTGATGATCTTGTTCAAAAAATAATCGGTTAATCACGCGTTTGAAAATTTCTGTTTTTCCCATGCGCCGCATTCCCAGTAATAATGATGACATGCTGCGTCGTGTTTTCGCGAGAATTGCTTCATCATAATAATTCGTTAAAAATTCTTCCCGATTCGTATAGACTTCATTGGGAACGATGGTTTTGATTACATATTCTTGAGTGGATTTCATTGATTTGTATTCCTGTTTTTTCTGTTCATATTTGGGTGATACAATAAATCTATTGCTGTGAATTGATTTTGTAAAACATTTTAGCATGGATTGGGTTTGGATATCAATGGATAAATGATTGATCTATTTATTAATTAAATTTGGAACTTATTTTTCGAGTATTCCTAAATATATAAGACTGCAATTTTTTTTCCAGAAAATTCGATATTATCACGTATTCCAACATTATCCCAATTATCAGGGGGGGTTCTATTGAAAATGATCAAATAGCCTGAATCCATACTTAAACGATCTAAATATTCCTTTAATTGTTTTTTTCCTTCTTTAAGTGCATTCTTACTCTCACGTTTTAATTCAAAAGCAAAGCGTTCACCGGAAAATTCAACAAGCATGTCCAAACGTTTTAAGCCTGCTGCATATTCTCTTGATATTCGCCCGCCACTGTTTACAATTCGTTGAATCCAGGCCATAAATAATAGATGATGTGCTGCTTCATTGTATAGTTTTCGCTTTGTTACCAACTCACTATGTTCTTTATAAAAACGAATAAACTCATTCAGCAGTTTCTCAATATTGAGTTTCCCATTTGTATTGATATACCACATGGGATTTTGCCCCAATACTTGTTCCAGGTTTTTTGTTAAAACACCTGGAATGACTTCACGATATATTGGATTGGCAATTTCATAACCATAATTTCCAATACGTATCAGGCCTAAATCGATCACGTATTGAAAATCATCATTTGTAATGTTTTGATTAAAATCAGCACTTTCACCTGTGATAATCAGTTGAATGATCATAGATACCTTTGGATCAGTTAACTTATCAGCTAATTGATCCAGGTGAACATCTCTGCGTTGAATAATTATGTCCTTAATTTTTTCAACATCATCTTTTGTGATAGATTTATTCCATTCAACAGCATGATCATCAAAGCACAATTCCCTGCCAAACGCATTTACCAGCCAGGGTTGCCCCTGAGTCAGATAATAAATATGGCTTAACGCATCCGTTTCAAATTTTTGCCCTGTTGCATCAGTATGCTGTTTGAATAATTCAATTATTTGGTTAAGGGAAAAATTTGCTAATGTTAATGCTTTTTCTTTTATATTAAAGCATGAGCCACCAATGATATATCTTTTTTCTCTGTCAGAATAAATGCGATAATCACGAATATCTCTTAAACCAATCAGAAAAAGTGAATGCGGAAAAGCTTTTGGCCGTCTTTCATATCCTGCTCTTAACTGACGAAGTACTGTTAATAAGGAATCCCCTATCAAACTATCAATCTCATCAATAAATACGACCAATGGTTTTGGTAGCTCTAAACACCAGCTTGTTAAAAAATGCGTAATACCAGACATCATTGTAAAAGGTTTATAACATTGTTCTGAAGGATAATACGTTTCAGGTAAATTAACCATAATATTTGTCTTAAATTCACTGATCACAATACGATTTGTAGCTTCAACATTATCTCTGACAGCCTGAGCAGATTCAACGTTAATATATATTGCTATATATTTTCCATCTGAATTCAATTGTTTTGCAATTTGTGTCATACTGCTTGTTTTTCCTGTTTGACGCGGTGCATGGAGAATAAGATAACGTTCATTGTCAATCAGGTTTTGTATTTTATTCAGACGTTCGTATATATCTATCATATAATGTTTTTCAGGATTACATGGTCCTGAAGCATTAAAAAATTTTGTCATGATTACTCCATCGTATATACTTGATATTCAAGTTTTTTTTACAAACTAGCTATTAGAAAAAAACTTGATTAAATCACCTTATTCATCTTATTCAGCGTAATCCAGGTTCAAAATGAACAGAATTTACTTTTTCTGAAATGAGGAACTTATTTTTTTTGCATTCCTTAGGAATACTCAAATAATTAGTTCATCATTTTTTTATTGTACGTTTTGAGGTTAATGTTCTTGTAAAGAATGAGTTCGCTCCTGAAGGAATCTGTCAAAATTCAGAAAAAATCAGGCGAAAACCCAACCGGCTGCCGCGTCTATCTGGAGACCCCAAACTTCGGGATGCACACCGGCAATGCCAGTCTTCACTGCCCCAGTCCCCCCCTCTTAATGCTTTGGCAAGTCCTTTTTTAGGGCCTGTTGGATTCTTGTTAGGGCTGATGCCATAATATTTTTTATCGAACCAATCTTCACACCATTCATGAACATTGCCATGAACATCGTACAGCCCCCAGGGATTCGGTGCCAACTCGCCCACAGGATGTGTTGATTTTCCAGAATTTTTTCGGAACCATGCATATTTTACAAGATTGTTAACATCATTTCCAAAGCAATAGGTCGTTTGCGTTGCAGCACGTGATGCATACTCCCATTCGGCTTCATAAGGCAATCGATACGCTTTTGTTTTTTCTAATTGATTCAATCGATCAATAAATTGATGAACATCATTGTATGAAACCTGTTCAACCGGATGGTTATTTCCAATAAAGTGGGCGGGATTATTTTTCATTATAGCTTTCCACTCATCCTGTGTTACCGGATACCTACCCATATAAAAAGGACGATCTATCGTTACGCGATGTCGGGGACGTTCCATTTCATCAGCCTGTTCAGCAATTTCATCGCCGCCCATGACAAATGATCCCGCAGGTATATGTACCAGGACCATACCAATACTGTTGGTTCGGGTTTTTGACATACGTTTTAACTCCTTTTTAAATTTAAATATCAAATTTTAATATATTACTCATATCTACTAAAAAAACTTGAAATCAAATCAATAATATTATAAAAATTGAATAATGCAAGTAAGATATTTTAGGCCCATAGGTCTATAAGTTTTGGTATTTTTCAATAACCGAGAATATACATACGTCCGAGGACGAGTGTAGGGGCAAAGCTTGTGTTTGCCCTCGAACGTAAACCGAGAACAAACCGGGCAAACACAAGCTTTGCCTCTACATACGTTCTCGGACATATGTATATTCTCGGTTATTGAAAAATACCCATGTCAAAAATATAAACTAAAATAATTATATATTGACAAGAACGTCAAAAAGGTGTGAAATAAAATAATAATTTTTAGAAATTTATATATCGGTACTGCCCATAACAGTGCCAATCAACAAGTAAAAAAAGGGGTCTCTAAATGGCAGACATAGTAAGAAAAGAAATTTTATTGGAAAGTGGGACAAATGAACTTGAAATTGCTGAATTCATACTTGGGACACAAAGCTTCGGTATCAACGTTGCTAAAATTCGAGAGTTTGTTCCTTATGATCCAGAAGCAGTCACAAAGGTTCCTAACTCACCTCCTTCAATGGTTGGTGTTTTTTTGCTTCGTGGAAGAACCATTCCGCTGATTAATTTAAAAACGCATTTAGGAAGGACGGATGATGTTGAATCAGCAAAGCCGGTTGTATTGGTAACTGAATTCAATACCCTGGTGAATGGCTTTATCATTGATGCCATTAATCAAATTCATCGTCTGTCCTGGAGCGATATTAAATCTCTAAACCCAATGCTTAAGAAACATACCACACGATTTACAGGCACTGTCAATGTCAAGGAAAAAGAAATACTGATTATGGATCTGGAATATATTGTCAGTGAAATTTTTCCTGAAAAAATGAAAGGCCTTACACATCTGAGTACGAAAACCCTCTCTGAGGAAGAAAAGGAACAAAGAAGACCGGCTGGCCAGGTTGTTATTGCTGAGGATTCTGGTATGATTCGCAATATGATCATTAAAACCATTAGTTCTGCGGGCTATACAAATATTGAAAGCTTTGACAATGGTCAGGGGGCATATGATTTTGTGAAATCGACTAAAGAAAAAGCGGAGCAGCAAGGCAAAAAATTGTCTGACTTTGTTTCCATTGCAGTTTCTGATATTGAAATGCCAAGAATGGATGGACTGACATTTTGTCGGAATGTTCGTGAAGAATTAAAAGAAATTGATTTTCCAATTATTATATTTTCATCTTTGATAAATGAACAAATGGCCATTAAATGCCGCAATGTTGGTGCGAACGCCCATGTGACCAAACCACAAATTGCAGAACTTGTTGATTTGATGGATAACTTGATTTTTGGCGGTACAGTAGCAAAAGAATCTTGAAACAATCACTGGCCGATTAAATAAATGGGGTTCGGTTTACAAGGCTATAGACTTTAAGATAAAGATTTTGGACTGCGTTGGCGCTTCGTCGATGGACTATAGTACGATCTCCTTGCGCTGCCTTGCCAAAATCTTTATCTTAAAGTCTATATTTGCCATTACTTTATTATCAATAATTCTAATTAATATCTCGAACGAAATTATGGAAGGATTGTTATGTCACAAGATCAACCTAAGAATGAAATATTACTGGAATCTGGTACTAATGAAGTCGAACTGGCTGAATTTTTTCTCAGCAATTATAGTTATGGTGTAAATGTTGCGAAAATAAAAGAGTTTGTCCCATATAACGAAAGCTCTGTTACAAAAATACCAAACGCGCCGCCTTGCATGTTAGGCATGTTTATGTTACGCGGGAAAACGATTCCACTGATCAATCTCAAACAAAATCTTGAATTGGAAAATAATTCATTATCCGATCGTCCTGTTGTACTTGTTACTGAATTTAACAATATTGTTAATGGTTTTTTAATTGATTCAATCAGCCGAATTCACAGATTATCATGGAGTGATATCAAACCTTTAAATCCCATATTGTCACAACATGCATATCGTGTGACCGGAACAGTTCATGTGGATCAACGAGAGATCATTATTTTGGATTTAGAATATATTGTTGGCCAATTGTTTCCCGACAAAATGGCTTCGCTCAGTGAATATGAGAATAAGGATAATACTTTGAGCGGTCTGACAATACAGGAATTACGTAATAAATATCCTGTTGTCATTGCTGATGATTCCGGTATGATCCGCAAACTCATATTTAATGCGTTAAAATCTGAAGGATATAAAAACGTTCGTGATTTTGACAATGGTTTGAGTGCGTTTAATTATCTATTGGATAACAAACAGATCGCTGAAAAAAACAATTGTTCCATATCAGATCTGGTTGGTATTGTTGTTTCAGACATTGAAATGCCTCAAATGGATGGCCTGAACCTTTGCAAGCGTATTAAGGAAGATTCTATATTGTCGTCAATTCCGGTTATTATGTTTTCTTCCTTGATAAACGAACAAATGGTTTTAAAATGCAAGCGCGTTGGTGCTGATGGTCATATTACCAAGCCTGAAATGAAAAGAATGATATCTTGTATTGATGGCATTTTGGGAATTAGCGAAGAAGATGACTGATTTAAGACAATTCCATTTATTAAAAAAAAGGGAACGTGCCATTCGAGCATTTCAAAAGACCATGTATGGGAAAAAATAGCATTGCAAAAACAACGAAAAATTTACTCGGTTTCCGAGTTCACATTTGCCATCCGGTCTTTTCTAGAAAACAAGTTCCCTTTTGTATGGGTTTCAGGCGAAATTTCCAATTGTAAAAGACCATCATCTGGCCATTACTATCTGACACTGAAAGATAAAAAGTCACAAATCAGTGCGGTTATGTTTAGAGGGCAGAGCCAGAAATTAAAGTTTAAATTGGAAAATGGATTGCAAATTAATGTATTAGGAAGGTTAACAGTCTATCCACCCTATGGCAATTATCAAATTATCCTCGAATATGCCGAACCTGCTGGTCTGGGATCACTTCAACTGGCCTTTGAACAATTAAAGTCAAGATTGTCAGCAGAAGGTCTGTTTGATCAAAAGTACAAAAAAAAAATTCCATTTATTCCAGAGCATATCAGTGTAATAACATCTCCAAATGGGGCTGTGATTCATGACATAAAAAATGTGCTTGCATCTCGGTTTGTCAGACCCATTCAGCTTGTACCAGTTAATGTACAGGGACAACGTGCATCAGAAGAAATTATTGGTGCATTACAGATGATCAATTTGCAAAAACAATCAGATATCATTATTATTGCACGAGGCGGCGGTTCATTAGAGGATTTGCAGGCATTCAACAACGAAAAGGTCGCCAGAGCGGTCTTTGCATCCATAATTCCTGTCGTTTCTGCAATTGGCCATGAAACTGATTTCACTATTGTTGACTTTGTGGCGGATCTCAGAGCACCGACACCATCTGCCGCAGCATCATGCATTGTCCCGGATCGACGAGAACTCATTCGAAAATTATATACAACCAATAATTTACTGATTCAGGCTTTGGCAAGTCATATTCAGTATAAAAAACTGTCATTAAAAAATCTCTCATCACGCTTAAAATCACCCAGACAAATGTTTGAAGATATTCGTCAGAAGCTGGATTTCTCTAATCAAAATCTTACGAATCAAATGAAAACGTATATTGTGAACCTTAGAACCCGATTGAATCACCTTCAGCAAAGAATGATCGCATCCAATCCTCAAAAAAGAATCTCTGCTATTCGAAATGAATTGCATTGGCAGACAAAGGCATTGATCAAGGTAACTCAAAGTTTTCAGGAGCAACGTTGTGCACGTCTGAAAAATATTCATGGAAGATTGACTGCTTTAGATCCTTATGCCATATTGGCACGCGGTTACAGTGTTACACGATTATTGCCAGAGAATACAATTATCAATAATGCAGAAAAACTTCAGCCCGGCCAGCGATTGAATATTACATTTGGAACTGGGCAGGTTGAAGTTGTTGTTGAAAAAATAAAGGGCAATTGTGCGCCCGAAGGTAATATTTAATATGGCAAAAAAATCATTTGAATCGGCAATTGAACAGCTGGAATCAATTGTCCGAGAGTTGGAAACCGGCGATATTTCTTTAGAAAAGGCTATTAAAATTTTTGAGGAGGGTGTAAAATTATCCCAGCTATGCGCCAAACGACTGGATGAGACAGAAGAAAAAATGAGCCTGCTTATAAAAGCGGCTGATGGTAAATTAACAAACGTTCCTTTTGAATAAGTTGAGTATATTTATGTTTGATTTCAAAAACTTTATGAAATATCAACAAAAGCGGGTCAATGATAAACTGGCCAATTTGTTTAACCAAGCCCCACAAAGGAGTCGATTGTTATCTGCCATGAATTACAGTCTGATGGCAGGCGGAAAACGAGTTCGTCCTATTTTGTGTATCAGCACAGCGTCAGCAGTCAATAACAATCGTATTGATGTGCTTCCAGTAGCCTGCGCTCTTGAGTGCATACATACCTATTCCTTAATTCATGATGACCTGCCATCAATGGACAATGATGATTTACGCAGGGGCAATCCGACATGTCATAAAGCATTTGATGAACCCACCGCCATACTGGCTGGAGATGCTTTGTTAACAGTGGCGTTTGAAATACTTTCTGATAAAGCCCATTTCCACCATAATCCTCAAGCACTATTAGAAATTATTCATATTATTTCCAAGGCTGCCGGCCCCTATGGCATGATTGAAGGACAAATGCGCGATATTGCATCTGAATCACAACGATTGAATGAAATGGATCTGGAACAATTGCATTTATTGAAAACAGGTGCACTTATAAAAGCTTCAGTGCTTTCCGGTGCCATTTTGGCAAATGCGACAGAAAAGCAAAAACAGCAATTAAATATTTATGCTCAAAATATTGGTCTTGCCTTTCAGGTCATTGATGATGTCTTGAATGTAAAAGGTGATCCCAAACGAATGGGCAAGGCTACTGGCACAGATCAAGATTTACAAAAAAATACATATCCTGGCTTGCTTGGATTGAGTTCGGCTGAAGCCAAAGCCCGCCAACTGATTCAAAAAGCGATTGAAAGCTTGCAAGATTTTAATGATCAAGCGGATCCTTTACGTGCAATTGCCAGTTATATTCTTCAACGTGACCATTAAGGTATTCTCGGAAAATAAGATACTTGCAGTCGGTCGTGAGCTTCAGATGATCAAGCTGAAACAGGAAGTAAATGGGGAACAAATTTTCTGAGTTCCTTACCAGTTATAGGAATTATGTATTGTAATCCTGGCCCAACCTTTAATACCGGTTGCAAGAATGGGCCCAAATGAACGTCCACCCAACTGAACATCCTCAATTCCAAGCGATCCCTCTAGTGTGCTCGTTGCCACAATTTTATCCGATTGTATATCAATACGAAGGGGTTCATCTATAGTAATGGATCCATTTGGCCATGATGAATTATCCTCAGTAGAGTCCCAATCTTTAATTGTAACAGGCCCGCCAAGATTAAATGTACCTTCATAGATCCATTGGTTTGGATCATAGTCTTCCTGATGCCATGTATTTTTGTCTTTATCACCTGGCTCAGTTGTATTGGCTGTTCGAAAGGTATTGCTTAAATGCAGCTTGATCGCATTATTGTAATCATACAAACCACTCCCATAAGTATACCTTAACTCATCAGATTCAAGTGCAAGGCTAAGGTAAGCATCCATGCCATTGTTATGTCCTGAAAACCAAAACCTGAAGTTATCTCCAAAATGAAATTGGCCGACTTCAATTTTTCCAAAATCAACGCCACCAACATTCATTTGCCCCATTGTTAAATAAATATCGCTTTCATTGGTAGGAATATTAATTTTAACCCATGTTTGTTCTTTTTGTTCTGACCCCCCATTATAATAGTTATAATTTGTAGTAAATGTACTGATATCAAAATGGACTTTAGCGCTGTATTCAAAAGGCTCATAAAAATCGTTTCCTTTTTCGAATACTGTTCTCACTGATCCATCAGGAAAAGTCACCCTTCTTTCAGTTTGTGTGCCTTTATGAACAACAAATTTGTTAAACTCGACAACGCCATCTTTAGAAGTGCCCCCGGACCATTCTGAATCGCAGAGTTTTAATTGATGGTTAAACCAATAGAATTTTGCATTATCAAATTCGATATCAAAGCCACCATTTGTATGGGGGTAAAGGTTTACTGTCCCGCCATGACCTTCAAATACCATATTGGGGAGACTGAGGGTCAATAGCGGCATAGAGCTTCTTTCTGTAAAACTGTTGCTTAATCTTAAAGACAAATCAGAAAGATCACCGGCAACAAGCTGCATGGTAGGCAGCCCGATGCTGACAAATTTTGTATCCCCATTTTTGGCAACATCAAATGTCAATGGTTTGAATTCAGGTTTATAAAAATTAACCCAGGGGGTTTCTACCCAGCCATTACCATCAGAAAAATAATAGTTTGTAGGATAGGTTGCTTCAAGATAAGAACTAACATCCTTATAGGTATAAACAGTGTTTTCTTTTGAACCAAGTATATATTGCCCAAATTGTGCAGATAAATTATTGCCTGAATTGTAATTTGAAGCAACCAGGTATCCACCTGAATCAATGTCTTCTATGGCAAAACCTTCAAACTCTGCTTCAAAATCAATACCAGGTATTGTTATTTCAACACCACTTTGTCCGATAACACCCGACATTTCGTTATCTGACATTTCCTGTAATGCAAAAATCCTGATTGGCATCAGGATCATTAATATAGATAAAAATAACATTTGTTTCATGAGAATTCTCCCTGATTTAAAAATGTTTACAAAACCTTATTTGGCTTTGAAAGCAAAAATAAATTCAATACAATGGGTTTTAATGGCTTGAAATATACAAATCATTATAAATTTTATTAATATTCAAGGTCAGCGGTGTCATCAAAACATTTCCCAATGAGTGAGAGTTTGTTTTTGAAGCATTTTGAAATTTTATCTCACTTTTACCAGGCAACTCAAATTTAACAACAATATCTGATACTGGCGGCAGCCCAATTTTTACAAAGGCTTGATTGGGTTTTACCAATACTGTGCCATCAATAATTTCGTTGCTGCTGTCCTGATCTATAATTCCACTTGCGCCAGATGCCCCAACATCAAGCTTTAATAAGGTATCTTTTAATTCCAGATACATGATTGTCTTGTCAGTATCAGTACGTGGTGAATCTGGCGAACCATCAAGGGAAAAATAACCGGCACTGCCGCTGCCTTCGCCATCAAGATCTCCATAAATGAAATCCCCAATTTCAACCTGAACTTTGGTTGTACCTTCGAGAAAGATATCAATGCCTGACTGACCTGCGACTGAATCAAGGTTTTGATCAGACATGATTTCAAACCCATAAGCATATATGGGAACCAATAATAAAATGATCATATGTAATATTTTCATTTTGACACCTTTTTTTGAATCTTTAAATAATAAATAATCAATGTGCTGAGATATAAATTTTTGAAGGAATACTTGGGATTGAAATTTTTAATGTGTGTGTTTCAAGCCGGCCAAAGCTTTTACTGTTTTCGCCTGTAACAGGATTACCTGTCAATTTCAAATCAGTAAATTGACAGGGTATAATTTCAGCAGTAATGTCATCTGGAATATTAATCAAAATAAATGTTGAATTTGCATTAACAGCAGTTTTCCCATTTACGAGATAAGGACTGGAATCAGTAGTGCCAATGTCCAGTGTGAATAAGGGATCAACACTTTTTAACGTCATGGTTGTTTTACTTGGAGATCCAGAAGCTTCAAGAACAAAAAAGCATTCCTCAGTATACCCGGCAATACCATCTCTGTCCCCCCATCCCATTTTTGTCATTTGCGCTTTCACCTCAACATTTCCATATAATTGGACACTCACACCCGCAGCACCAGTAAGGGACTCAAGTTCATCATCTGTAATCATTTCCAATGCATATATTGCAAATGGAAAAAATATAAATACGAATGTCAGACAAAAAATTTTTTTTAACATAATATAATTCCTTAATGGGCCCATACTTCCAAAACATCCGGCATACCCGGTATTGTTACCTCGGTATCTCCGGTATAAATCACACCTAAATTATTGCCATTCTCATTGGCGACTCCAGATAAATTGAGAACATAATAATCAGAAAGCGCGGGAATGGATGTTAAATGGGGAAGATCGACTCTTAGTTTTGTGATACCATCTTTTGTGTAAACATCTATAGACATGATGGATGATGAAATTTCAAAGGCAATACCACTGGTGGCAATATCATTATTATCATTAACAGAGTTTGAACCAAAAATATGGATAAAGCCTTTGTTTCCATCCTCATCATCGCCCCAGGTCACTTTTCCAAAAGAAACTGTCATGCCTATATTACCAACGTCATTACTAAAAAAACAGGTGATGCCTGCTTTTCCTGTAACCTCATCAAGATTTTTGTCTGGCAAGGCATCCATGGCATAACTTTTGATACCTGTTAATATTAATATAATAATTAATAGCTGCTTTTTCATTGTTTTACCTTTTCCTTAGATATACTCGAAAAATGAGTTGTCCATATTATAGTGTGTGCCATGAACGTGTAGGGGCAAACCTTGTGTTCGCCCCTACACTGGACTTAAAAAAATCTAATGGGGAACTTAATTTTCGAGCGTTCCTTTTTGATTGATGAAAAACTCTGAAAACGAATTTACCTATTTTTTACTGCATAAATCATGCCAATCAAGCGATGGTACAATAATTGAATATATCAATATATATTATAAATAGTTATGTTGTTTTTGTTCAATATATTGTTTTTTCTCCATTGTGCTTGCATTTTGGTTGGAAGAATTGTATATTTATTATTTAACGAAATTTTAATACTTGATGTTCAAGTTTTTTTAGTAAGCGTCACCTGCTCATTCCCAGGCAGAGTCTGGAAACGCATACTTGGCGGCTCTGCCGCCAATGTATATACATGGACAACATTCATGATAAAAAGTTTAAGAAAGATGATAAGGACATTTATAGCCATAGTACTTTTAGGATGTGCATCAGTTGCAAATGCAGCGGATGGTAGAGATCTAAATATTGAACTGGATCAAAACATTTTACAAAGCGGGGAATTGCAGTCCTTTGTCGAAACCCTCAAAACAGAGGGTGCCGGCGGGAAAAAGCGCGTAATAGGTGTAATTATGATTGAAGCGACTCAGGATGAGGTCTGGGATGTTATTCAAGACTGGGATGCGTATGGAGAATTTGTTCCAGGTCTTAAATATTATAAAACGATTCAAAAAACAGTTTTTCAAGAACATCCTGCTTATTTTCAATCATTTGTTGAAGGATATATCAAGATTCCTGTCCCTTTTGTCAGAAAGACTTATACCCTTGATGCCATATTTGAACAAGAAAAGTATTTTATCCAATGGAAACTGGTTCAATATGATCGTATTCAGGCATTGAACAAACTGGGTCTGTCGCTCACTAAAAGTAGTAATGTTGTACAGAATATTGAAGGTTTCAGCTATCTGGAACCCTTTGATAATGGCAAAAAAACAATTTTATATTATGCACCGGTTGTAGAAATAAATATTCCTGTACCCCAAAGTGTGGAACGATTTTTGTCTGGTACGATTATGACTGGTTTTATGGAAGCCATCAAGAATCGTGTTGAAAACCGAAAAAAAGACATTTCAGTCAAAGAGGAGTAAGTTTTTACACATAAGTCCATAAGTTTTGGTATTTTTCAATAATAATTGTCCTGGGCATATCAATTTTCATTATGTAAATGGAGGATAACATGTCAGCTTTTTCTTTACCTTTTTCTTGGCCGGTCATAGACCCAAAAACAGTAAATAATACCCGCTATGCAATTCATAAGCGTATCGGACATTATGAAAGTTATTTCTTACAAGCCAATCATCCTGAACGACCTTTGTCGTTTTGGATTCGATACACACTGATCAGTCCTGAACACAAAAAAACAGCCATTGGAGAAGTTTGGGCGGTTTATTTTGATGGAGAAACCGGGAACCATATCTGCACAAAAACAGAATACCCCATTGAAAACTGCACCTTTTACAGCAATGAGCTTAATATGACAATTGGAGATTCCCGACTCAATGAAGTCCAGTGTAAAGGGCGTGCAGCCACAGGCGATCAAATAATAATCTGGGATATAAGTTATGAATCCGATGAACCCCCCCTTTTTTTACTTCAACGTACCATGTACGATATGCCTTTTCCAAAAGCAAAAACACTGTCAGGTAAACCGCAGGCAATTTTTTCAGGAACAATCAACATTAATGGAACTGCCTATAAAATTGACAACTGGATTGGCAGTCAAAATCATAACTGGGGCGTTAAGCACACAGACCATTATGCATGGGGGCAGGTGATTGGTTTTGATAATTATCCTGATAGTTGTTTTGAAATTGCAACCGCAAGATTGCGATATGGCCCATTATGGGCACCTTCTATGACAATTATGGTTCTTCGTCATGAGGGCGTGGAATATAGACTGAACAGTATTCCTCAAAGCATACGTTCGAAAGCATCTGTTGAATACTTTAAATGGCAGTTTACATCGGCAACTGCCACTGAAAAAATTGAAGGCTTCATTCATTCAGAAAAGGATAACATTGTTGGATTAAACTACTATAATCCTCAAGGGGGAGTTAAACACTGTTTGAATACTAAAATTGCCAGTTGTGAAATTCAACTTTCTTATTTAAAGGATCCAGAGAAACCACCTGTAGAATTGAAAACGAGCCATCGCGCTGCTTTTGAAATTTTAACAACAGATCAAAATCATGGGATTCCCATACGCGCCTGAAAATAATTAAAAAATTCTTGCGATCACACAATGAATGATTAACATTTTAATATCAATTTTTTTTTAATCAAATGGATCAAGGAATAAAACTCTATGAATTTTCAAATGATTCAAAACGTTTTGGGTTTTGAAGATACAAGTTTATCCAATCTGGTGGGTAGAGAACAAGATTTATCCCAGTTAGAACGATGTTACTTTGCAGAGCCACCTGTTATTATGGTTCAGGGGCCAACTGGAATTGGCAAAACTGCTCTGGTTCGCAATTTTATCAGACGAATCACAAAACAAGAAAAAAAGCATCATCAAATGTACTGGTTTACGCTACCCAATATCCGAACAATAGAATTTATATTAAACAGCATGGCAGCTCATTCGCCAACAAAAGATTTTTTCAATTCTCCTCTGAGCAATAAAATCAATCAGATGGCATATGTTCTTTCCATAAAACCGCATACAGTCATAATAGACAATTTTGAAAAAGCAACAGGTAATATGTCAATATATATGGACCCTGTTTTTCCTGAAGAAGAAATGAAATTATTGCAAGAACTGTTTTTCAAAATTAATGGTGTCATTTCAAAATTTATCTTAATCACCGCAGAGCCGGATAACAGGTTTCCTTATAAACGCGATCCTGATGTCTTTTCTTTTTTTAAAGTGAAACCCCTTGATGAATCATCAAGTAATACCCTTGCGCAGCGTATTTTTCAAACATACGATATGCAGATAGATCTTCAACAAAAAGAAATGAAACGATTGATGAAGATCATAAATGGTCATCCGCTGTCAATGCAAACGTTCCTGCCACGATTGCAATATCAACGACCAGAATCATTAATTGCTAAATACCATTCGCACAGACATCATGTAATGAAAATTGGTGAGACATCATCAAAAGACTTTCGGACACATCTGATGGCATTGATTGATATGATCGTTTCAGATTTACCAGAAAGCTCGCATTATGTATTATCCCCCTTGAGTCTGTATGATGGAACCCTTGAGGCAGATTTATTTCAAGCCATTATTAATATTTATCAATCATCAGTGATGGGCATTACAGCAGAAACTGTTGTAAAGAAAATGGTCAATGATTTGATTGCTTTTTTTGAGCATAATCATTTGATTTCAAAATATATTCCAGGTACTGAAAACTATATGGTCGTCCCGGTGTTGACAGAATATTTACGTCGTATCTGCATGTCTTGTGAACCTGAAAATGTATATAACGACTGGGCAGGCGCTTTTGCGCATGTTATTGCGCGTTTAGCGGCAAATATGAAAACAATGGATAGTTTCAGCAAACAGATATGGTGTTATTTTAATAATGCAACCTTCCATCGGGCTTATGATGAAGCCCGAAAACAAAGCATGTATGATCACTCAGGCATTTTAATGCAAATCATTGCCGCATTGGCACGGGTGAATCGGAATTATGCGAAGGCAGAAAGCAGCTTTGTTGAGTTGGTGGCCATACATCAAACCCTTGAAGATTTTCAAATGATGGGTATTACATTGTTTCAACTGGCGCATATTGCTGAAGAACAAGGTCAATTTCATAAAGCAAAACTCTGGTTACAAAAAGCCCTTGATGCATTTGAAAAAGCCAACAGAGAACTTGAAACAGCCAGTGTACAACATCAACTGGGAAGAGTTTTACATGAAACAGGCAATTCTGATGTTGCAGAAAAATGGCTTAAAATTGCTTTTAATACATTTACCAGAGATGGAGACTCTTATGAAGCTGCTGATATTTCACGTCATTTGGGCCGAATTGGCTACGAACAAAAGGATCTGAAAACTGCTGAAAAATGGTATGAAAGAGCAATGGAAATATTTGAACTCTATGGGGATGAATACAGGGCAGCCACCATATACCATGAATTGGGCATTATTGCGACTGACAAACGAGAATATGATATCTCTGAGCATTGGTTCCATAAAGCCATGCAAATTTATGAAAAGATGGGAATGAAAAACAATCTGATATCAATTTATCAAAAAGTGGCACAAGTAGCCCAGGCTCAGGGGGAATATGAATCTGCCGAACTTTATTATGCAAGAACATTTGCCATGGTAGGAAATTCTGATCCGAATATCGTTGCTCTGTTATATAAGGGACTTGGAAAAATTTCTCAAAGTCGGGGCCAATATGAACAAGCAACTAAATATTATCAAATGTCTCGGGCTATTTATGAACGTATTGAAGATAAAGCTGATTCTGAATATGGCGAATTGCTTTTTGATATTAGTGTGTTAGAGGGCTTAAAAGGTCGTTTTGAAAGATCGGGTAAATATTTGATCCAGAGTTTAACAACTTTGAATCAAACAGATATAAATAAAGAGGATGCCCAGTTTCGCGTCAATAATTTTAAATTATCCTATTTACAGGCTCAGGATGATGAAAAAAAGCGATTGCGTGAATACTGGGAAAAACATATGGGAGCTTTTCCCATAAAAGGGTATTAACAATGAAAGTATTGGTTAGTGATAAATTGGGTGAAAATGGCATTCAAATGTTTGAAGCTTGCGATGGCATTACTGTTGATGTCAAAACAGGACTTTCGCCAGATGAACTCAAATCAATCATCAAAGATTACGATGCGCTGGTGATTCGAAGCGCAACTAAAGTGACAAAAGATATATTGGATGCTGCTGATCGATTGAAAGTTGTCGGTCGTGCAGGAATTGGCTTGGATAATGTGGACATCCAGGCGGCAACTAAAAAAGGGGTTGTTGTAATGAACACGCCCCTTGGAAATGTGGTTACGACTGCTGAACATGCTATTTCCATGATGCTGGCCTTGACACGAAATATTCCCCAGGGAACCATGTCATTAAAAGAGGGGCGCTGGGAAAAGAAATCGCTTCAAGGACGTGAAGTTTATAATAAGGTGCTTGGATTGATTGGAATGGGGAAAATAGGATCAATTGTTGCTGATCGTGCCCGAGGTCTGAAAATGAAAGTGATTGTTTATGATCCACACGTGACGCCAGACCAGATTCAAAAGCATGGCTATGAAAGTGTGTCTTTGCAGGAACTCTACAAACGTGCAGATTATATTACGATTCATGTTCCTAAACTGAAAGAAACCATTGGATTGCTTAATAAATCAGCCTTTGACCAAATGAAAAAAGGGGTTATGGTTATCAATTGTGCCCGAGGTGGTATTGTTAATGAAGCAGATTTATATGATGCATTAAAATCCGGGCAAGTTGGTGGTGCTGCTCTGGATGTTTTTGAAACAGAACCCCCCGGTGCAACACCTTTGATTTCATTGGATAATGTTATCTGCACACCGCATTTAGGTGCATCGACCAAAGAGGCCCAATCGAATGTTGCTTCAGATGTGGCAGATCAAATTATTGATTATTTAAAAAATGATACGATCCGAAATGCAGTCAATGCGCCCAATGTCAGTGGGGATCTCATGAAAATTCTCGGCCCTTATTTAAGACTGACAGATCGAATGGGTTCTTTACAGGCACAATTGACAGATCAGCCCATTACTGAAGTAAACATCGAATACCTTGGATCATTCAAGGGAATGGATATTTCACCTGTAACGACAGCGGCGCTAAAAGGCTTACTTGAACCTGTTGTGAAGTACGCTGTGAATTTTGTCAATGCAGCATCAATTGCCCAAAGCAGAGGGATCAAGGTTTCTGTTACTAAAAATGATTATTCTGAAGATTATCAAAACTTGATAAACATGCGCGTAAAATATGGTAATAAGGAAAATATTGTTTCGGGTACTTTGTTCGGTAAAGATCCAAAGCTGGTTCGAGTCAATAATTTCCGCGTTGAACTGACACCTGAAGGCAACTTGCTCATTATTACCAATGAAGATAAACCTGGTGCCATTGGAAGTATGGGGATTGTATTGGGAACAAACAATATCAATATTGGTGCCATGCATGTAGGACGTGCCATTGAGGGGAACCTCAATGTGATCTTTATTTTAACCGACAAACCTGTTCCGCTGCCCATTCAGGAAGAGATTTCAGCCCTGCCACTTGTTAAATCGGTTATGACTGTTGAGTTATAAAAATTGTACTTGTAGAGACGTAGCATGCTACGTCTCTAAACGACCTTGTTTTTTTGTTCGAACCTAATTAAGTGGCGCTGGAATCATCTTATATTCTTTTAAAATTTGATGGATTTTACCAGAGCGATATAATGACCGGTATGTTTCATTAAATTGATCAATCCAATTATTTGGGGTGAGCTTTGGATTAAAAGCAAAATAATAGAATAATTTACAATGCGCACCTGCATAACGAATATTCTTAAGACCGAGCTTGTGGATCAAACTATAGCCCACATCGCGGTTTGAATATACAGCATTAACGCGGTTGACTGATAATTTTCGAAATCCAGCCTCGTCATTATCTTCCATATCAATATAAAAATTGACCATTTCAATCTTAATTTCTCGCAATGAAGCTGAAGTATTTGAAGGGCCAAACACCCCGACAATATACCCTTGAATATCGTCAGGATTTTTGTATATCAATGGATTGGTTTTGTTTACAAAAAAACCATATTCTGTTTGAACAATAGGCGGGGAGAATTTCAGCCATTTTTCACGTGCAGGATTTTTTCCAATAAAAAAAATACCATTGGCGCGTGCGCGTTTGACTTCATAATAAGCCCGACGCCAGGGGTATAGATCAATAATACAATCTGCTTGCATTTCATCGCATATGGCTCTGGCAATATCAACAGAGGGGCCTGCCGGTCCAGTATTACTCTGATAACTGAAGGGTTCAAGATTTTGTGTTGTAAACGAAAGATGAATCGCAAATAAGGGTGATGTACTGGCTTGTATGCATGCAAAAATTATAACAAATCTCAATGTTTTCATATATTGATCCTGAATTATTTCAATAGTTTTTCAAATTCGTCCACAGGAACAGGTTTACTAAAAAAATATCCCTGGTATTCCTTACAATTCAGTCCTGCCAGGAAATCAAGCTGTTCTCTTGTTTCAGCACCTTCGGCAATTGAACTCATATTCAAAGAATCTGCTAAAGAGACAATAGCGCGGACAATATCTCGGCTTTGTGGATCATCAGGTAAATCCTGAATAAAGGACTTGTCAATCTTTAGTTTATCAATATTGAACCTCTTTAAGTACGACAGTGATGAATACCCTGTGCCAAAGTCATCCAAAGCAAGTTGGAATCCGAGTTGCTTGAGTTTATTTAACTTATTGAGAACATCCTTATATTCCATAACGATACGTTCGGTCAATTCCAGCTCAAACCATTCACACTTTGCCTGTTCAGATTCAATAATATTTCGAGTCGCTTCAACAAAATCATTCAATCTGAATCGATAATTAGAGATATTGACAGACATGAGTAAATTAAAACCTTGCGCTTTCCATTTTTTTATTTGTCGGGCTGTTTCTCTGAGCATCCATTCTTCAATATTTCCGATCAAACCGCTTTCTTCAGCAATGGGGATAAAAGTATCAGGCGGCGTAAAACCATTTTCAGGTTGAAACCATCGTAACAAAGCTTCACATCCAGTAATTTTTCCTGAAACAATATCTACCTGTGGCTGATAATATATTGCCAATTGATTGTTTTGAATTGCTTTTCGAAGTCCATTTTCAATACGAATAATGCTGCGAATATTTTCACTTTGTGCCTGTGTGTATAATTCAAATCGATTTTTACCAAGTTCTTTTGCACGATTCATGGCAACTTCAGCGTATTGAATCATTTTTTCAGCGGTTTGTGCATCCTCAGGATAAAGACACATGCCAATACTGGCAGTCATATAGAATTCTTGATCCTTGAGAATAAAAGGCTTTTCAAATATGCTGAGAAGTTGTTGAGAAAAATAGACCATCTCCTCAACCTGTTTTAATTTTTCAAAAATAATGACAAAGGTATCTGCGCCCAATCGTGCCATTGTTCCAATTTTTTCAGTTCTGGGTTTAATTTTTTCAACAACCTGAATCAATAAAAGATCTCCAGTTTTATGTCCGGCAGAATCATTAATTTTTTTGAAGTTATCCATATCAAACATCAATAATCCCAGCAGCAGGTTATTTTGTCTGGCAAGGTTGATGGCATTTAATAAATCTCGCATTAATGATTTGCGATTGGGCAAATTGGTCAGGTTATCAGTATGGGTCAGTTTAAAAATTCTTTGTTTGGCATCATATTGCTCTGTTATATCATTATAAATGCCAATATAATTGGTCAGATTGCTGTGTTCATCTTTTACTGCATAAATGGTTAGATTGTAGAGATATATTTCGCCGCTTTTTCTGCGGTCTTTAATTGTTCCCTGCCACTTGCTTTTCTGATAAACACTGTTCCACATCTTTTGATAAAAAGCACGATCATGCCATCCAGATGAAATAACTCTAGGATCTTTGCCTATTATATCTGATGCAGTATAACCTGTAATGGATTCAAATCCTTTATTTACCATGATTATTTTTCGTTTATTGTCAGTAATCATGATGCCTTCATTGATTATTTCAAAGGCTTTAGTCATTATTTTTAGTTGTGATTGTGTGGGGAGATTTTGCATATCAGCAATATTCCTTGGGTTTTATTATATATATAGTTAAAATGGCTTAAAAATTTTTATTATCATTCAACTTAGGTTTTTCATGGCATAAAATATGCCTTCTTGGTTTGGGCGCATTCCCAAAAAGTCGGTTGTTTTTGGCGATAATCATTGAAAAATATAGTATTCCAGTAAATCCACGTCCGCATGGGGCTAAAGCCCCACGCTACATATGGGGAAAAGGACGCTAAAGCG
>Ga0272440_1000871_pt1 | contig 25390 bp, 17 predicted proteins | sample SSMMMBAug17_FD_192440 | JGI IMG/M metagenome (GOLD analysis project Ga0272440, IMG submission 192440) | Marine sediment archaeal communities from Little Sippewissett salt marsh, Falmouth, MA, United States - SSM-MMB-Aug17 | ecosystem: Environmental > Aquatic > Marine > Wetlands > Sediment ...
GTTTTAATTTTTCCTGTGCATTGGGAAAATACAAATTCACCAGAAAAAATTCATCATATTCCAGTGTAATGGCACGACCTTCAATATCATGATCAGGACTATGAATCCCTTTGATAACCGATAATGGAGGTTCTTTGCTATAAACAGAAACACCTGAATACCCTTTTTTCTCGGCACTGTTCCAAAAAGACTGATAACCTTTAATATTCAATAATTCTTGTGATAATTGATCTTTCTGCGCTTTTGTTTCCTGAATACCAATAATATCAGGGTTCAATTGCATTATTGTATTAACAAATCCTTTTTTTTCAACAGCACGTATACCATTGACATTCCAGGATATTAATTTTTTGGTTTTCATAATTACTCCTTATCTGGCAATTGTTTGGGCACAAGAGTTGGGTACGTTCTTAACTTAAGGAATGCTCGAAAAAGCATTTGTTAATTCCGAAAATGGAAAAATTATTTCTTCTGGTAGCTGAAAAAACGCCTTATTGTTTCCATTTTTCCCTGCATTTTGAAAGTTTATTAGCCAAAATGATATCAATTTTTTATGAAATCGTCAACATAAGATAGCTTTGGAAAAATTAAGGTAAAAAAATGAGAAAATTAAATTCTTACACACAAAAAAAAATTATTCAACAAGATGCCATGACATTTCTAAAAAAACATGCTAAGGAATGCTCTGAAAATAATTTTCCCAATCGGTAAAGTCAGACAAGTCGGACAGGTCAGACCAGTCTGACTTGTCTGACCTGTCCGACTTTTGAAAATGGGAAGGTTATTTTTCGAGCATTCCTAAATAAGTCTAAACTATTATTCGCTAATTGGGAGGACGATTGATACCAAGTATTAATCAATGTTTGCAAATGATGGATAAATATTTTATGCCATCCCATATTCGTGACCATTCAATGTTGGTTGCGCGAATTGCCATGCTGATTTCATCACAACTGGATGCTCAGGGGATAGAGATTTCCATTGAAAAATCTGTGAGCGGTGCATTGATGCATGATATTGCCAAATTTCCCTGCATTCAATCCCATGAAGATCACTGTTCAAAAGGCAAGGAAATTTGCAAAAATGAAGGCTTTAGTGAAATTGCAGATATAGTTAATGAACACGTCATTCTAAGAAACCCAATTATTGCTGACCAATATAATGAAAAAGAAATTGTCAATTATGCGGATAAACGCGTATTGCATGATCAAGTTGTCAGTCTTGAGGCGCGTATGGATGATATTAAAATTCGATATCTGCCAAAATGTCCACATATTGACATATCCATGTTCAATCATCATCATGATATTTGTAAACTTGTGGAAAATAAATTATTTGCAAAATTAAATTTTTTACCTCAGGATATACCTGAGTATCTGACAAATATTACACTATAAAAGCAAAGGAGAAAAAATTATGGCATTTAAGGTCAATGTAGACATCAATAAAGAATTTGATGTTCCGGCAGATTATGACAAAGTTTTTGATTTATTGGCAAGTGTTCCTGATTCAGTCAGCCATTTTCCAAAAGTCGATCAGTTGGTAGATATGGGCGATAACTGTTTCCGCTGGGAAATGGAAAAGATTGGTATCAAAAAATACTATATTCAAACTGTTTATGCCTGTAAGTATGAAAGTGATAAAGAGTCGGGCAGTATTGTATGGAAACCAGTCAATGATGTTGGAAATGCAGAAATTGAAGGTTCATGGAAAATTTCAAAACAGGGTGATAAGACGCATGTTGCCTTAACGACAAAAGGGGTTCTGACATTGCCATTTCCATCTCTGGCAAAAATGGTGATTGCACCATTTGCAACAAGTGAATTTGAAGGCATGGTCAATCAATATATTGAAAATCTGAAAAAAGAATTTAATGGATAACTATTTTTTATGAAGCGGATTTTTTTATCCCCCCCGCACATGGGCAATCAAGAGAAAAAATTTATCAATGATGTATTTGAAAGCAATTATATTGCACCAGTGGGGAAACAAATAACTCTGTTTGAAAATGAGATTGCCGAACGTTTTGGTGTATGCGGTGCCCTTGCTCTAAGTTCGGGCACTGCTGCCATTCATCTGGCACTCCGCTTGTTGAATGTCCAGCCTGATGATATTGTTTTTTGCGCTTCCCTCACCTTTGTGGGAAGTGCAAATCCTATCTTATACGAAAAAGCCACGCCAGTATTTATTGACTCTGAACCTGATACCTGGAATATGTCGCCCATTGCTCTGGAACGTGCATTTCAAAAATATACAAAGACAGGAAAAAAGCCAAAAGCAGTTATTGTGGTTGATTTATATGGACAATGTGCAGATATGGACACAATTTCAAATATCTGTAAAAGATATGATACCCCGATAATTGAAGATGCTGCTGAAGCGATTGGTGCAAAATATAAAAATCGTTACAGTGGCACTTTTGGAGCGTTTGGCGTATATTCATTTAATGGCAATAAAATGATTACCACCTCAGGTGGTGGAATGCTTCTTTCCGATAATCTGGAAGCCATCAATAAAGCACGTTATTGGTCAACTCAAGCCAGAGATCCGGTTGTCCATTATGAACATAGTGAAATGGGGTTTAACTATCGCATGAGCAATGTTCTGGCAGCAATAGGTTTGGGACAATTGCAGATATTGAATGATCATATTCTTGCCTGTCGTCAAATTTTCAAGAAATATGTTTCTGAACTGGGGCATTTAACTGACATTGATTTTATGCCCGAACCTGTTGATTATCATTCAAATCGTTGGTTGACAGTCATGACAATGGCATCATCTGTCATGCCCCCTCTTGAACTGATCAAGCATTTGGAAGCACATCAAATTGAATCCAGACCGGTTTGGAAACCCATGCACATGCAGCCTTTATTTAATGGTACAGACTTTTTTTCCCATCACTTGGACAACATACCGGTGAGTGAGCACTTCTTTCAAACCGGAATATGCTTGCCATCAGGCCCCGGAATGACAAAGGAAGAACAATCACGAGTGATTGAGCTCATTTTGTTGAAACTGACGCAATAGAACGGAATACCTTGTCATGAAAAACTTACTTCGCTCAAAAAATTTTTATTTCGTTTTTGTTATTGATATTTTACTGGTAATTCTGTCCTGGTGGTTGGCCTTTGCGGTGCGTTTGGATTTTATTATACCAGATCATTATCAAAAAGCACTCTGGCAATTGATGCCGCTGATTTTACTTGTGAAAATGAGTATTTTTTTTACATTCAGTCTGTATCAGGGCATGTGGCGTTTTACGAGTCTTTTTGACCTGGTCAATGTGGTCAAAGCTGTAATGCTTAGTTCTTTATTATTAATTCTTTTTGTTATGGTGCTTCACCGATTTGAGGGTTACCCACGATCTGTTTTTATTATTGATTTCGGCTTATGTCTGATTTCTATCGGTGGATTTCGTGCCAGTATTCGATTATTTTATACCCGACATTCAGGCATGTCTTTTTTTCCAACCCTGGTTCGGAAAGGAACAACATCAAAACGTCTTTTAATTATTGGTGCGGGCAGCACTGGCGAACGTGTCTTGCGAGAAATACGAGATAACCCCAATTTAAAACTTCAGCCTATAGGATTCTTGGATGACAATCCCTTGAAGCAAGGAAAAACCATTCATGGTGTTGCTGTGCTGGGTCAAATGGATCAAATTGATTCTTTTGTCGATTTGTTTGATGAAATACTTATTGCCATCCCAAAAACATCCCAGGAAAACATGCGAAAAATTGTCTCGAATTGTGAGTCTACAGGAAAAAGATTTCGAACTGTTCCTGCAATTAGCGAATTAATTGACGGTCGAATCTCAGTCAAAGCCCTTCGAGATGTTACACTTCAGGATTTAATGGGGCGGGAGGAAATTCATCTCAACAAAACAGAAATCCATAAATATATTCATGAAAAACGTGTTTTGATCACAGGTGCCGGTGGGTCTATTGGGAGTGAACTTGTGAGACAGGTCAGCCGCTTTCATCCCAGACGATTGGGCTTGTTAGAGATCAGTGAGATCAACTTGTTTCGTATTGAAATGGAATGCCTTCAGCGATTTGGCTATATAGATGTTGAAACCTATCTGGCTGATATCCGAAATCCAGATGCATTGGCTCATGTATTTGATGATTTTAAGCCAGAGGTTGTTTTTCACGCTGCTGCATATAAGCACGTTCCAATGCAGGAAAAACATCCTTGGGAAGCGGTAATCAATAATATTCAAGGGTCGCTCAATCTGGTCAATATTGCAAAAAGCTACAAAGTGGAACGTTTTGTTTTGGTTTCAACAGATAAAGCGGTAAGACCGACCAATGTTATGGGGGCATCAAAACGGGTTGCAGAACAGCTGGTTCTGTGTGCCAATGAATCAGATCATAGTCAGTTTATGGTGGTAAGGTTCGGTAATGTCATGGGAAGTTCGGGCTCGGTTATTCCTATTTTTCAGGATCAAATATCGCGTGGAGGTCCGGTAACTGTTACGCATCCAGAAGTTACCCGCTATTTTATGAGTATTCCTGAAGCGGCTCAATTAATTCTTGAAGCAGGAGCGATGGGCAAAGGCGGTGAAATTTTTATACTTGATATGGGGCGAGCAATTCGAATTGTGGAACTGGCGAAGGATTTAATACGTTTACATGGCTATGAACCCTATCGAGATATTGATATTCAATATACCGGACTTCGGCCCGGAGAAAAATTATATGAAGAACTTATTACAGAAGGTGAAGGCATTGTTAAAACCCAACATGAAAAGATTTTGGTGTTGAGAGGACATGTTTGCCAGATAAATGAACTCATTTTAAAAATTGATAAGATTATTCACGCGGCAAAAACATTTCATCATCGCACAGTAATTGAATCTTTAAAGATTCTTGTGCCTGAATACCAGCCAGATACTGGAAATCTTGATAGAAAAACATATAAATAAACCTGTCATCCGACCAGTTTGTTATGCCCGTCGCTTATGGGGTTGATCCGCCCCAATTAAACTCATCACAACATTTCGAATATGCCATTTGGGCCGAAACTGTAAAATTGATTTGGAACGTGTCAGGTCTAAAATGAGTCGGTATCTGAGCATTGACAAAAATGCTGGAGAAAACTCTGAAAGTTTGGATTTCCAAAGCCCTGAACCAATAACACTCATTACTCCATGAAATATGGGTACAGTCTGTTTGTGAAGCAATGCACAAATCTCTTTTAAAGTAAGATAGCCATCAGCAGCAATATTAAAAGCGCCTGTTTTTGGATGCTTTGCAGCCCAGATCATGGCATCAATGACATCTCCTTCGTAAATCAATTGAAAGGGCGGATCAAAACCGAGGTATGTTGGAATGACCGGGTATTCTAAATAACGCGATAAACTATTTTGTGTGCCAGGTCCCAGTGCATTAACAATACGTAATATTGTTATTGTTGATCGCGATGGCGATGATGCAATTGCTGCCAAACAGGCTTCTTCAAGTTCAATCAGCCCCCGGATATGTTGATAATTTCGATCGCCTAATAATAAATGATCTTCAGTAATAAAAGCAGGGTTTTCCCACCTTGCACCATAAACCAGAAATGATGACAAGACAACAATGGTTGGTATTTGAATTTCAAGTGCTTTTCGTAGAATCCGCAAAGAATTCTGAACCCCACTCAAATGACTGGCATGATTATCATGGTAACAATAATCCACTGTAAATGGACACAAAAACAGCGTATCCGCTTTTGATTGTTCCAGCTTATCAGCCCATTCATAATGAAAAGGGGGTTTATAACTCAATCTTGCGGATGATAATCGGTCATTTTGAATGTCAGGACTTTTGGTATCCAAGGCCAATATTGATTGTATCTGCGTATCAGTAATGAGTGATCGCAAAAGACGTTTGCCCCAAAAAAACTCTGTACCGGTAATTACAACATTTTTCATAATTTTTTCCTTGTTATCTTAATCACGCGGGTACATTTTTTTTTTAATGTTTTGTTTTCTCTACAACAAAAGGTGCAATACTTTTTAATGGCATCACTTTATCAACACCACCGCGTTTGATTGCTTCTTGCGGCATGCCAAAAACAACAGAAGATGCTTCATCCTGCGCAATGGTAAACGCACCCGCTTCTTTCATTTCTAACATGCCTTGAGCACCATCATCCCCCATACCTGTCATGATAACACCAATGGCATTTGCACCGGCATAGCGTGCTGTTGAACGAAATAGGACATCTACTGATGGCCGATGTCTGCTGACCAATGGGCCTGATTTAATCTGAACATGATATCTTGCGCCACTGCGTTTGAGTAATAAATGATAATTGCCTGGTGCGATAAGCGCTCTACCACGGAGAACAGAATCATTGTCAGCCGCTTCTTTTACATTTATTTTGCAGGATAGGTCAAGGCGTTTGGCAAAACTTGCGGTAAAATTTTCTGGCATATGTTGGACAATAACAATACCGGGTGTATCCTGAGGCAGTGCTTCCAGAAAAACACTGAGCGCTTCAGTCCCACCAGTTGATGCACCGATTACGACAATTCTCTCTGTTGTTTTTACCATTGCCCGAGATGAGGGTTTTGCAATAACAGCATCAGCGGTTAATTTGGGCTCGGCCTTTTTTTTAGGGACAATGCGTTTGACACGAGCTCTGGCTGCTGCTTTAACCGCATCACATATGCGCACTTTGGATTCTTCCAGAAATTGGCGGGTCCCCAACTTGGGTTTTGTAATAATATCAATGGCACCATATTCAAGGGCTTTGAAAGCTGTCTCTGTGCCTTTTTCAGTTAATGTTGAGCAAATAATTACAGGTATGGGATGTTGGGACATAATTTTTTTTAAAAATGTGATACCATCCATACGCGGCATTTCTACATCTAATGTAATTACATCCGGTATCTCATTTTTCATTTTATTTGCCGCAACAAAAGGATCTGATGCAGTTCCCATAATTTCGATGTTTGGATCAGTTGTTAACAAGTCTGTTAAGGTCTTGCGAACAAGCGCTGAATCGTCGACAATTAGTACACGAATTTTTTTTTTATACATTGCAATCAATACTCTTTTTTATGGTATTTCAGCCCCAATAAATATGACATCATCATCTGGCTGGCTTTTAATTAATTCCTGCCATGCACTTTTTATCATAATATCAAATGGTTGCTTAAAATTATTCAGCAGAATGTCATCCAGGCAGTAATAATGCTTCTTTTTTTGTATACCCTGTGTATGAAAAAAAAGCCTGTTACCCGATTCCAGTCGAAATGATTTTTGATTTAATACGAGCTGTCCACTCGTGCCAAGGGCACAACCTTTGGCTTTAATGGGTTGTGGTATATACTTGCGAAATAAAATCATTGGCGGTGATGCTGCTGAAACAATTTCACCAACCATTTGCTTTGTATTCAATCGGGCAAAAATACCTTTCACGTGCGCATTCAGTCTCTGTTCACACAAAAAACTGTTAATCTTTGAAAAAAGATTGATGCCATCATCCATTGAAGAATAATTCTCTTTACAGTAATTACGAATTTTTTCTTTGGTGGAATCACTATTTTTTTTACTGATATCCAATATGACAATATTACATCCATCAGGCGTATCATAAATATTTACAATTAAGTTACAAGGCGTTTTACCAGAAAGGGTATGATGGATTATTTTTAAATTTTTAACATTAATTGAAATATCTGTGTCTAATTCTTCTGTTGTCGCTTTGGGTTGAATGCGATCAAGAATTGTAGACATAAGTTTTTCTGGATCCGGATAAACAGAAGGGCTTTGATTCACATCTGATTTTTTGCAGGCGATATTTGCAAAACGGGTATCAACAAATTTTTCCATGTCAATGAGTGTGCCAATCCCCATTTTTTCTCGCATATAAATTTGAATCCGGTCTAAATCATTTATGTTGGGATACAGGTCGTGGGTAATAATGCGATCCTGACTTTTGAGCACTTTTTCCAATACCGGCACTTTCAGCCCGATTTTTTTATCAGGATCCAAAAAGTCAACCGCTACTTTTGCAGCAATATCAGGGTAATTGGCAACAAACTGGCCTGCCAAAACACTCATATTGACAAATTCCTGTATGGCATCAGGATCAAATTCAATTACATCATCGCGAAGCACAATAACACAACATGGATGATTGGGCCACAATTCGCTGGAAAGATACATAAGATCGCCAACACCTGAAACAATAGCCTTTGTGCCTACCGGTTCTGCAACCATAAAACCACCCACATCTTTGTCCTTTGATTGAAAATCGGGCATTTTGATAGGTGGAATCACTTCAAAAAATGCATTGGCTTTTGGGTTATCCGATAAACCAGGATTTAATCCCAGTTCTCTAAGAAACATTGTGGAAAGCATATGATTGACAGACAAAAGATGGGGCAGATAAAACAATTTATTGGTAAAAAAATTGCGAAGATCATTTCTATTGCAGATGCTTGAATCTGATTTGTTACGAACGCATATACTTCCATTTTTATGCGCCAAAAGAACAAGTTTAATAGGCATGCCATAGCTGAATAAATCCATTGCAATGGGTGCCAGAATAAGAACACCATCCACATCACCATTTTCCAAGGCGACCTGAACAGGGTTCCACAGCATCATCCGCTTTGTTTCCAATTCAAAATGTTGGGGGGAAAGTTCGCCAATATTGATCAAATATTGTAATGCGCCCAAAACCACATGATCTGTAATAGGGATGTGCGCAATTTTTAACCTGGTTTTTCCGGATGCTGTTTTTTGTAAATTGCGTTTTTGAGATTTCTTTTTTTGGGAAAAACCGAGAGTATCATCAATCACCTGTTTGAAATCAACAGGACTGAATGGTTTGGTTACAAGATTGTTGGCACCGGCTTCTTTTGCCTGCATAACTTTCTTTTTTTCGCCCTGACCTGTTGCCATAATAAATGGGGTTTTTTTATGTGCATAATCATTTCGTATCCAGACAAGCAAATCATAACCAGTTTTGTTGGGCATATTCCAATCACTGATAATCAAGTCAACTTCTTTGTCCATTTTTAAAATATCAATCGCTTTCTGGCCATCTTCAGCTTCGAGAATTGTTTCAAAACCCATATCCTTCAACATGCTGACTTCCAAACTTCTAACCGCTCTGGCATCTTCAACAATTAAAATCTTTGTTTTTTTATAATTGTTTGGGTTCGGTGGATTCATGCATTTTCTCCTCGATCTTATCCTTCATTGAAAAAAATCTTTATTCAATTGAATTTATTGCTATTAAAAATAAAATATATCATTAAAGTGGCATTGATGCAAGAAAGATTTAAATTGAAGAAGGGTTGCATTTTCATAGATTTACCTGATCTGACCAAAAAACCGGTCCATCTACACAAACGTGAAAATAAGATTTATGAGAATCATCAGATGGCACAGCACAGCCCAGACAAGCGCCCATGCCACATGCCATATGAGACTCCAGTGAAACCTGACAGGGAACGTTCATTTGTTTTGCAACAAGAGATACCTTTGAAAGCATGACGTTCGGGCCGCAAGCATAAATAATATCAGGGTGTTGATTTTTAATAAATAATTCTAGATGATCGGTAACAAACGCTTTTGTGCCAACACTGCCATCGTCAGAATAAATATGGGTCGCAACACCCAATGATTGAAAAATATCTGTACACAGGACATCATTAATTGTTCGTCCGCCATTAATCACATGACATTGTGTGCCATTATTCAACAAACATTTTGCCAGAAAAAGCATGGGTGCAACGCCAATGCCTCCGGATATTAACAATGCCTTGTTGACTGATTCTTTTAGACAAAACCCATTGCCTATTGGTCCTAAGACATCTATTTTTTGATTTACCTGAAATTCAGATAATGCGAATGTTCCTTTTCCAATTACTTTGTACAATAATTCAAGACAGCGATCACCATTGTCATTTTCAAATAAATTGTGGATTGAAAATGGACGACGCAAAAGGGGATAATAATTTTTAGACAGGCGGATCATGACAAATTGTCCAGGCATTGCTATTTCAAAGCCTTTATCACATTTCAATTGAAGGTGATAATAGTTGTCTGTGATCTGCCTGTTGCTCAAAACTTGAAATTCTTGTTGGTATATCATGCTTTGTGTGCCTTATTAATTTGGCAGATTTCGATGCAGTCGAAATGCAAAACTGTGAATGCGTCTTTCATCAATGGGGGTTGCATCATCATAATAAAAATAAAAGGGGATATCTTTTCGGTAACGCAGCAGACTTTCTTCAATCAAGCCATTGTCACAGCCCCAACAACTGGTAACAACAATACCATCAATTTTACCCAGTTCCCATTGATAAAGAGCATTTCCAACAGCAATGGGAGAACCGCCATTGACACGAGGATCCAATACTTTTTTTCCGCATGCAATTGCTGTTTCAATGTCTGGTTGGGGCAGCCATTGATGTGTTTGACACATGCTACGATACAATTCTTTGCGAATCCGAATCATATTGGCCCGATAAACAATTCTTGCACTCTGATTACTGTTTCTTCCTAAAACAAGCGCTGGATGATATATGCCTAGAAACTCCAGAAAATCACATACAGGTTCCTGAATAATATGAATATTATGTTCACTGAGCATTTCAAAAAGACCACCATTCGCAAAATCATTGCCTTTTGTAAGAATATCACCTGTAACAAAAACTGTTCGATATTCACTTTTGGGTTTATTGCTTCGAATGGCTAAAAAAGCATCAGACGCTCGATTTAAAACTTCTTTGATCAATAACCACTGCCATCCCATTTGTACAGGATAGAGCCAACCATCCAAAGAAGGCTGTTCCATTACTTGAAGAATCTGTCTGGAATAGTAATGATACAATTGTTTGGATTGTCCGGGATGTATTTCTTCAGCCATATAGTAGAGATATAATTGACGCACAATATCCAATGCAACAGCCCCAGTCCAAACCTGTGCAGCCATTTTGGGACCACCGGCAATTTTTAAAGTAGACACTTTGATATTGCTATCTGAACCCAAACGATCCAGGTTTATTCGATCTTTTACGCCGAATCCAGCAGCTCGACACATTTCACCGGTGATTTGCATGAGTCGCGTTTCTTTTGTGGGTGGATGTCGTTTTAAATAATCTTTAAATGCACTCCAGATTAATTGATAGGAAAGACATTCCTTGCCAGAACAGTCTTTCTTGCCAGATAAGAGCATATCATGAGAATACACACTTGCGGCAGTTGCATCATAGCCATTGGCACGATAGACTGCGGCAAATATATCACCAAAATAATCCATACTGGACATAAATACATATTTGACATTTTTATCCAGATACTTGCCAGTATGCTTGCCATGATCCATGTAGGCAATAGACTTGCTGATTTCTTCAGTGTTGTCTTGTTGTAGATATTGATTAACAGTCTGCATAAATGCTTGAATGCGGGTAACAAATCCCGCTGTGCCGCCATGACCATCACTTTCAAGGAGCGTATGCGGATAAGATCTCATGATTTCCTGTAAAAATTGTTCTGTAAATGATGTTGGACCACAGCCAAAGGAAGCGATCATCAGGGGAAACATATCTTTCATGTTCCTGGCTGTCAGCGCTGCCCTTAGAAAGCGATTGGAGTCTGCCCAATAAACTTTTTCCAGTTTGGGCACTGATGGATCAATGGCGATGCAATCTGATGGAATGGCCATTGCGCCATTTTGACGAATTAAATTGGGGATATCTGCATTGATGGCCCGATCATGAATGACATGCAAAGATCCACACACCAATACCATTGGGATTTTATGGTTTCTTGCAGCAGTAATCGCCTGGTTGCCAATATTGATTAATTCCTGTTCATAATTGTTTTGGGCAATTGCAGCCTTTTCAATGGCATTGCCCAATTGTATGGCTGATGCATTCAAATATTTGGTATATTTTAATAATTCCCATACAAGAGACCAATGATTTAAGCCATTTGAAAAGGACAAATTGGGACGTAAAACACTTACATGGCTGCCTTTTGAAGCCAATGATCGGGCAATGATATCTGGCATGGCATGTTGCGTAACACAGGGTTTGCCACCAAGTCCTTTAGATGGATCATAGTCAGCAATTTTTGGAAAAAACAGGATATCAGTATCTGTTTGACAAACAGCATGCGAAATTTTTGTGGGCCCACAGGCATCAAAGCTATTACATAATTGTTCACCTTTTGCCAATGATCGGGCATCTGAGCGTAATATTTTAACCGAAAAACCCAGTTCAGATATCAATGTTGCTGCCCAGGGCAAATATAGGGCAAGGGGACCGATTAATGGAATTGCAATGCTTTGTGCATCAGGTATCGTTTTTTCAAAGGCATTTAAAAGCGATTGACGCATTTGAAATGGATTAATCAAATCAGTGGGTAATTTGGGACGATTACCTGAAATGACTTCATATTTTGGACATGCGCCACCTGTAAGCGCAACGCGAACATTATCACCAATTTTAATACGTGTTCGCTCAATGGGACATAAGGTATTACATTTAGAATCCTGACATTGAAACTCTTCCCTGGAAACTATTTCTGCGGTTAGTATTTCTTGAATGTCCAGTTTTTCATTGGATTCCAGAGCTTCAGTATCATTAATAACACACAATCCAATTCCCCATGCCCCCATTGCCCCTGGATTGGGAGGCACAACAATTGATCGACCGGTAATTGCTGCCAGAGTCCATGCCAGTGATGGATTTGATGCTGGTTTTCCCTGGAAAAATATGGTTTCCGCCAGGGTGCGTTGTCCCATCACACGATTTAAATAATTGTGTATGACCGAGTATTGAAAACCCGCAAAAATATCTTCAAGGGTAAAACCATCTTTTAAGGCCTGTGCGCCGGCATCAGCCACAAAAACAGTACACATTTGCCCCAGATCAGGGGGATTTGTTGCCGCCTGGGCCATCTTAATGAAAGTTTCAATTTCTGTTACATTGTAGAATGCTGCCTGCTCTTCAAGAAAAGATCCAGTGCCTGCACTGCATGCCTTGTTCATGTCGCTTTCAACAATGCGTCCGCCGCTGACACGAATATACTTGGCATCCTGACCGCCAATTTCAATGATAGTCAAATCTTTACCTTGTTCTTTATCGCACCTGATCGATGCTGTGGCATGTGCTACAATTTCGTTTAATATCACTATCGTTTGCGCTTGCGGAAAAACACCACGAACCAACGTACCTACAGCTTCACGTCCAGAGCCAGTCAGACCAATACCACGAACATCAGGAACACCCTCTAATAATATGGATTGAATTAAACGATAAGCTGCATCAATGGGATTACCATTCGTTCGATCATAGACATCCAGAACAGGCTCACCTGTTTCAATGGAAGTCAACACAGCTTTGGAACCAGTGGAACCTAAATCCAAACCCAATACAACCGGAATATTGTATGGATCTTCATTAATTGATGAGGGGGTCATCATGTTTGTATGTTTTTGCCAATTGGATGCCGGGGATAATACCTTAAATCTTTTTTTCTTTTCCTGGATTAATTGGTCCGGATTGTCAGGTAATGGAAAATTGGATTGATTCAGCTTGTTCATTGCCATAATACAAGCGCCTGCTGCCTCAAAGGAAAGAAAATGTTCTGGCAAATGAACTTCCTGTTTACAAATACGTTCAAAAGCATCTACCAATGATTGAATTTGCGCGCAACCACCAATCAAATATATTGGACCATCAATCTGGTTTCGTTTAAGGAGTGAACTGGCATTTCTGGCCACAGATTCAAAAAAGCCCTGAAACAATTCTGGCAAGGGTTTTCCTTGATTGGCATAATGGGTCATTTCACTTTTTGAAAAAACCGCACACCGCGCAGTGATGGGGATTGATTGCGTTGCTGATTGTGCCAGTTGATCGGCAGCCGCGATATCCATACCAAAACGGGAGACAATTTTTTGAATATTTTCACCAGCGCCCGATGAGCACTTATCATTCTCCAAATAATGATATTGATAATTTTGCGAAGTCAATTTTTCTCGAGACAATACACTGTAGCCTCTGGCGCCCACTCGAATAAGATTGAGTTGATCTGGCAAGTTTTTATCATATTCTAAAACCGATTCCTGACAAATGTCCTCAGGTAAAACAATAACCGGCTCTCCGAGTTGATCGGCATAAATGCCGGTGGCACAAAGCACTTTGCATTTATGAATGCTTTTTTCTATGTACCACTGTCTGAACAGATCAAAAGGATTGCCATCATGGGAACGATAATTAATATTTTCCCAGATAAGGGTTTTATCGCTTTGAACAATTGCGGTTGCAAAGCTGATTGATGATTTGCCTATATCACAGGCTGCAATGATTGGTGTCATGATTAAATATTTTCTCCTTAGGAATGCTCTGAAAATAATTTTCCCATTCGGTAAAGTCAGACAAGTCGGATAGGTCAGGCCAGTCTGACTTGTCTGAACTGTCCGAGTTTTGAAAATGGGGAAATTATTTTCGAGCATTCCTTAATGAAAAGAGCTCGAAAAATCAGAGTAGGTCTGACCTGTCCGACTTGTCTGACTTTTCCAATTGGGAACATCTTTTTCGATTATTCCTTCGTACTATATTTTCAAATTAATTCAATTTTTAGAATCGTGATAAAAAAAAAGAACATATTTTATCTTAATTATTATGATGAATCAATTTTTATTTGTTTTTATCAAAAGTAATCTTGGTTCAGCACCAACATTTCCGAATTTTTCAAGCGAACCATTTCATTAACCTAAAAAGAAGTTATCTGGCACAATAATTGCTTATCATTCACATCAAACATAAATCAGAAACTCACAGTGATATTCGCCATTGTTAAGACGTATAACTAATTTAGAATGTTAATTTTTTTATCAAGATCTCGTTAATTTTTATTAAGGAATGCTCGGAAAATAATTTCCCCATTCGGTAAAGTCAGACAAGTCAGACAAGTCAGACCAGTCTGACCTGTCCGATTTTTGAAAATGGGGAAGTTATTTTTTCGAGCATCCCTAAGTGATAATGAATTGGAATACAAATGTAATTATGTTTTTTAGTTTTATGTTTGATCAAGCAGACATATTCATTATCACATAAATTTTTGGCATGTCGGAGGCCATTTATGAAACACATTATTACAATTATGCTAATTATATTTTTTCCCCTTCAAGTGTTTGCAATGGACCCGATAACTGATGATGAGATGAATACAATCACTGGTGCAGTTGGTGTTCACATCTATGTTGAAGGAGAATTAACGCAACCTGCTTATCAGGTTTTACAATGGCAAAATCACAGCACCATAAAAGAAAAAAAACATGTTCTAAAACAATTAAATCAGAAAAATGCTGACATTCTTGAAATTTCATACGAAGACTGTGAATTACGCTTTGATAATGGGAATTCTGAGCAGGATCTATTAATCAATGTAAATGAGACAGGCGCTTCAAATCGTTCACTTGTAAAAATTGGGTCCCCGAAAGCAGCGCCTGAAGTCTCTTCAGGAATATTGCATTTATCATTTAAAGAAATTTCAGTGAAGATATCTAATCTATCCGATGCGATTCAAATTATGCCAAGATAAATTGTAAGGAGTTTAAAAAGCTATTTGGCTTAAACTTAAATATAAACAGGAGAAATATTATGAAAAAAATTATTATTTTATTTGTAAGCATAATTACGTTGAATGTATCAATTTTGCCAAATAGTGTTTCCATCGCTAAAATGGACTATATTTCAGATGAAATTCTGGATCAGACATTTGCGAGAGGTCTGTCAAAAATGAGTGATACTGAGCTTGACACAGTTTCAGGTCAGGCTGGATTTGCCAATGTTACTTATGAACATAAAAATGTTGCAGGAACCCCCATGCATGTGGTTCAGGCAAATTTGGGTATTGATATTGAATTATATGCAACAATTGATAAATTAAAACTTGGAAAATACGATTATTCTGGTCAGACCGGAGCAAACCTTATTCTTATCGGATGGAATTTTGGAGATAATGATGGTGCATACAACCCTAAATGGGATGTCAATTTTGAGAAAGTTCAGATGGGTGAATCGCCATTAAACCCCATGCGACTGGGTGGGCTCATCATAAGGGCTGATTTTCAGGAAATAAATGGACAAAAGCAATTAAACAGGTTCATTATCGGATCAGACGATGTTTCCGGAAGAATTTATGTTCAGCGAGCAAAATCTTTCACCGGGCTCATGAACACAGTGCTGGCCTATAAAGGTGGAATAATGGACTGGTTCCCTGATACGTGGACGAGAAGAAGTTATATTCTAAATGGAGAAGAACATGGATCATGGTTCCTACACCCAGAAACTTTGGCCAGTCCTATACTCGGGAATGTTGGTAAAAAAGGGATGCAATTTAGTGGCAAATCAGAAGGACATGGTTTTCATATTGTCATGGATAAAGACCATGGTATTGGTATCTGGGCTGGATTTCCAATTAGCGATATTGATTCAGGAGAAGCGTTTCAATAGCAAATCATTATGACAATCAAATTGGAAAAAATCGAAAAAATTCTTCCAATCATTTTTATTCTGCCTTTGATTTATATAAGTATTTTTTTGGGTATAAAAATTTATTTTTATACCTGGTATCAGCAACTCATACTTTTTTCGTCAATAAATAAATTTGTTGAGCTGACTTTATTTGCGATAATTTTAATATGCGCCATAAGATTCATCATCTATTACAAGAATTATTCTTTTTTGGCTATTGCATGCATTCTTTTTATTTATTCGTGTCTTTCCCAAAATGATAACAGAATTCATCAAATTTATTTTCGAGGCTTTTTTATCTCTTCTTTATGTATTTATTCGTATATCTGCTTATTAACAAAACAAAACAATTTATATCGTTTTATACCAAAACGATATTATTTTCCTTTTTTTTTTATTCCCTTTCTATACCTATTATTTACAAGCTACCTGTCGGGTCTATCATTAGATTGGTATCATTCAAGACCTTCAAGATTAAATGATTTGCCAATATCAATATTCTTTGCAGAGCAGGATAAATCTTATTTTGATATATTATTATATTCAGGTTTTCTCATATTTTTTGTTGAATTATCAAATTCAAATATTAAAGATCAAATGATTGAAAAAGACTTATATGTGAACAAAACAGGATTCAATAAATGGATAATTATTATAATTATATTGATAGCAGGGGGTTCTCATATTTTTTTTTCTGAAAGAATACTCGCATATAACAACAATATTCAAGCCTACATATTAATGCATCTTGATAAGCTGGACAAAGCAGAAAAATATTTTAAAAAAGTGCTATTATATTCACCAGAAAATACAAAAGCAATGTTAAACATTGGTGCTGTTTATATGTTTAAAAATGAGTATATCATTGCACGTCACTATTTTAACACTGTATTGAAAAAAAAGCCTGATAATGAAAATGCAAATTTTCAACTGGGATTCATCGATAAAATTGAAGGAAAAATTGATAATGCCTTCATTCGTTTCAAAAAAGCCCTTGAAGTAAATCCGGATTCAATTAAAATTCATGAAAACCTTGGATCTCTATATTTTGATCAAAATAATTTTTCAAAGGCATTCATGCATTTTCAATCAGTAGTTGATTTGGATCCAGGCTATCCAAAAGGTCTATATCATTTGGCAATTGTATTATCAAAAATGGGTCAAAAAGAAGCGTCAGCAGAATTATTGTCAGACGCTTTAATGTTAAACCCTTTTTATGTAGAAGCCCATGATAATATCGGAGTCACTTATGTTAATAAAGGTAATATAGAAAAAGCTGTCATGCACTTTCGTATAGCGATGCAAATAAATCCTGAATATCAACCCGCAAAGAAACATTTTGAAAGTCTGACAAAAAGAATATTTGATTTTGCAAGATCCTGTGAATCGAACGATCAACCAGACAAAGCGATTTCTTTGTATAAAAAGTTGTCTAAGATCAGGCCACAATGGTCTGGATCTTTATATTACAATATCAGCAAATTATATTCACAAAAAAAAGATGCCGAAACTTCTATTGACTGGCTAAAAAAAGCCGTGGAAAACAATTTCTGTTCATGGGATATTCTTAAAGCAGATAATAATTTTGAGACGATCAAACATCATCCATTTTATCAGCATTTAATCAGGAAAAAAGAATGATTAGCAAACGATATGTGTATTTATTTCTATTGTTTATTGGGTTCGTATATTTCAGCTTTAAAATTAATGTGCATACCTGGGAAACCTATTATTATACAGGCTGCCTTGATCGTTTTATTCATGCTCAAGATATGAAACCTCCAACAATGACACTTGAGCTACCCTATGAAAAGTTGATTTGTCTTCATTATACACAACACCCTGTTTTGTATTATCTGACATATATTATATGTAAGACTTTATTTTCATTAAAAGATGGCCTTTTTATTGTTCAATTATTAAACATTCTGACAGGAATTGTTGCATGTTTTATATGCTATCATGTTTGCTTATTATACACCCGTTCACAAAGGCTTTCTATATGCATGATGATGATCATTGCTTTTTCTGATGTATATTGGTACCAATGCCTTTCAGGTGAGGTTTATATCCAGCCTTTTCTATTTCTTGTACTTTCGTATTACTTTTTGCTTAAAGCAGATATTTCATCTGACAACACCCATTTTCATTATAAACAGATCCTATTTTCAAGCATCGCTGCTGGCTGCGCCGTGTCTTTTCACATGTTTTCAAGTCTGTTTTATTTTGTAATATTGTATTATCTCATTGAAATGAAAAGACTGGATCATAATTTTTCATTCCATTTAATGACAGGTATTTCAGCCCTTATCATGTTGTTTTTTTTCTGTGTTACATATGTTATTCCTTATTTTATTGTATTTCAACTGAATTCTATAAGCGAATGGTTTCATTTAGTATTCTTACATACCCATAACTGGGGAATCTGGCATGTCCCTTTAAAATATGTTTTATTTGAAATAATATGGTCTTTTTTTGTTGGAATAAAACATCTTTTTCATTCTTTTGTTTCTGGTTTTACACCTATTTCAATTATTTTTAGGACATTCTTACTTATCATTTTTAGCTGTGCAATGTGGCATTTTTTTTTCAGGGATAAAGAAAGAAAGTTAGAAAAAAAAGTATTACTCTTATGGTTTTTCATATATTTTATATTCATTACGATAAATGTGCCAATGGTCAATGATTATTGGTGTTTTATCATATTTCCAATGCTTATGTTTGTGGTAATGGTTTTTAAACAAATGATAAGAACCAATCGTTTATTTTATATCTTTGCATTTACAATATGTTTGCTAATGCCCATTAATTTGATCAATGATATTTATCCCAAACATAGGATTAAAAAAGATGATTACTTTATGCTGGCAAAGGCAGAAAAAACAATTAAGAAAACAAAACATATTGTCTCCATTGGAAGTAAACATATATTGTCAGAAATTTGGTATCTAAATCAACAATCTAAAAATAAAAAGTTATATTATCATGCGCCTGATCTCCAGTATCAAAGTAAAAAAGATTTTTTGGCAAGTTTCAAATCTTTGATACAACCAATCAATACAAATAATTTTGTATTGATTATTGATGGATCTGCAATGGATTACGTGAGAGTTAAAAGTTTAATTAAGCAAATGGATATGAAAAGCAAGCTAATATTCAGGATTTCCCAAGAATATCAGAACAAGGTATTAAAAACTGCAATTGGATTAAATGAAAAGCCTATTATCATGACTGTTTATGGCATGCTAATACAAAAATGATTAACGAACTTTTTATATGAAAAATACAATCATGATTGAATCACAATATTTTTCTATTGGACAAGTAAACAGTTAGATGATAAACTAAGAATAAAATTCGGAGAATAAACGCCCCATTAAGGCGATAATTTAAAATATTTTTTACAAGAATTTCAGTCAAATATTGATAACTCCAAAAAGGAACAAAGGATGAATTACAATCAATGCTTAAATGAGATGTATGCCTTAAAACGCTTTGGCATAAAACTAGGTCTTGAAACAATCCAGCATATCCTTTCAGAACTTGGCAATCCGCATCAAACATTTAGAACCATTCATGTTGCTGGTACCAATGGTAAAGGATCAGTATGCGCAATAATCGCTAATCTCTTACAAATTCATGGTTTTCGTGTGGGACTGTATACTTCACCCCATTTAATTCACTTTAATGAAAGAATTACGATTAATGGGTCACCAATTGATAACGATACCGTGTTAGATTTGTATCAAAAAGTCAAAGCTGTACAAAATCAAGATCGCGAGCTTACTTTTTTTGAATATACAACAGCAATGGCATTTTGTGCATTTTCTGAACAAAATGTAGATATAGCAGTTATTGAAACTGGCATGGGAGGACGCTTGGATGCAACCAATATTGTCAAGCCTTGTTTAACCATAATTACAAATATTGGTCTTGAACATCAGACTTATTTGGGCAAAAATATCAAAGAAATTGCCTTTGAAAAGGCAGGTATTATTAAACGTGGTGTACCGGTTATCACTGATGTTCAAGGCAAAGTTGCATTTGAAGTTATATCTGATATTGCCAAACAAAATTTAGCTCCTGTTTATAAATTGGGAAAACAAATGACGTTTCGCATGAGTAAAGATGGCTTTACTTACTCTGGCTTTAAATATGAATGGCTTCGTTTAAATTGTGCCTTAAGTGGATATCACCAAATCAGAAATGCGTGTATGGCACTGTGTGCATACGAGACGATTGTTGGTAATAAAGCAAATTGGAACACTGTCAATGAAGGGCTCACAACTGTTAAATGGCCGGGACGAATGGAAGTCGTTTCTCAAGAGCCCCTTGTCATTTTGGATGGCGCACATAATACCATGGCCGTTCAACATCTTGCCAAATATTTAAAAAGTATTGTAAAAGATCGTTCTTTAACATTGATTGTTTCTGTTTTGAATGACAAATCTTATGAAACGATGTTAAACAAAATATTGAAACTGACATCATCAGTTGTTGTAACACAGACTAAAATTGATCGGAGTATCGCCCCTGAAATACTTCGGGATTATATCCAAAAATTGCTGCCAGATGTTAAAATAATTCCAGATGTTTCGGAAGCTTATTTTGAAAGTATTCGTAATGCGAATGCGAAAGATATTATTTGTGTGACCGGCTCTCTTTATCTCATTGGTGAAGTTAAGGCGGCTATAAATGATAAATCCAGTGAAATCTTTTTGGCTTGACGAAACCATTGTGCTGAATTAGTATACAATGAGGAGGTAATAGAATGAAATCAATTAAAAACGAACGTGTCCCAAAACCAGAAGAACTGGCAAATGAGTTGACCAAATTTTTGAGCCAGAAATTTGGTTCACGGGTCAAAATAATTCCCACCGCAGCCATTTTTCCGGATGAAGATGAAACAGTCAGACCGCCACCAGAAGAAAAGGATTTTGAAATTAATTTCGATCTTAAACCAGAAGAATTGGTGGCCTATCTGGATCAATACATTGTCTGTCAGGATAAGGCAAAGGCAATTCTTGCCACAAAAATATGCACACATTTTAACAGAATACAATATCAGCGAAAAAATGAAGATAAGATCAGTGACACAGTTGGGCGCATTAAAAATAATGTTTTGATGTTAGGCCCTACAGGTGTTGGAAAAACTTATCTAATTAAATTAATTGCCAATAAGTTGGGTGTGCCATTTGTAAAAGGTGATGCAACAAAATTTACTGAAGCCGGTTATGTGGGAGCAGATGTTGAAGATTTAATTCGGGATCTTATTCGTGAAGCAGATCATAATCTTGAGTTGGCTCAGTATGGCATTGTATACATTGATGAAGTTGACAAAATTGCCTCCAGCAGTAATAGCTATGGACATGATATTTCACGCGCTGGTGTCCAACGAGCATTGTTGAAACCCATGGAAGAAACGGATATTGAACTTAAATCCAGTCACGACCCTTTTTTTATGATGGAAGAATTTGAAAACTTTCGAAAATCTGGAAAGCGTAAAAAACGATCGCTAAATACTCGAAATATTTTGTTTATTATGAGCGGTGCTTTTGCAGATATCAAAGATATAATAAAAAAACGTGTTGCCGCACAAAAAATTGGCTTTGGTGCCAAATTGAACTCAGCCGAAGAAGATGCCTTTGTTTTACAACAGGTTCGATCTGAAGATTTGATCGAATATGGCTTTGAATCCGAATTTGTTGGACGTTTACCGGTTAATGCTGTTTTGGATCCCTTGTCTGTGGAAGATTTATATACCATTTTAAAAAATCCCAATAATCCAACAATTTTGGGAAAAAAGATGGATTTCATGGCTTATAATATTCGGATCAAGTTTTCTGATAGAGCCCTATATATGATGGCTGAAAAGGCTTATGAACAAAAGACTGGTGCTCGCGGACTGGTCAGTGCCATTGAAAGCGTACTATTACCATTTGAAACAAAACTCCCATCAACAGAGATTCAAAAGGTTGCCATTAACCAATCCGTTATAGAGTCGCCTCAAAAAGAACTTGATGAACTTTTGGCCGATCCCCATGCTTCCCGATGGATTGAACAATACAATCGCGTTGCTGATGATGAATTCTCAAATATGAAACAGTACATACTAGATAATCGTAGTCGTCTGTCAAAACAGTTCAAAATAGACATTTCAGATAATCGTATTGAATTTGTTGCAGAATATTGTTGTCAAAATATCATGGATCTTGAAACATCCTTTCAACGTATTCAAGAAGCATTTCAAAATGTTACAAAAATAGAAACCGATTTTCAAAAGGCACATAATATTGAAATTACATTGGATAACGAGGCCCAGGACTATCTGATTGAAAAGCAGTTATGTGATGCGTTAAAAATTGAAAGTTTTCATGAATGGCTTAACAAGCATTTAGAGTATGGTTTGAAATTAATTCGTGAACGCACAAATCAATCATCATTTATTTTATCCAAACAGGCATTGATTGAACCGCATATGTATTTAGAAAATCTTGTCAAAGATGTAATGAAGGAAATTAAATCATGATTGGTATCTCTAAATTATACTGTGGAACAGTGGAATCTTCTGATGCCCTTCGCTATGGACGATCTTCGGAAACAATGCCATCACATCTTCTTCAATTCTCAAAAGACAAGCGACCTGTCGTTGTCTGGAATACGACACAAGGATGCAATCTAAAATGCATTCATTGCTATGCCCATGCAACGACAAACAAAAATCCTGATGAATTAAGCACTGATGAAGGAAAACAATTATTAAATGATTTATCAGAATTTGGTGTGCCTGTTGTTCTCTTTTCCGGTGGTGAGCCACTGGTTCGAAAAGATTTACCTTTATTGGCCGAATATGCTGTTTCAAAAGGAATGCGTGCGGTGATATCTACCAATGGTACGCTGATCACCAGAGAACTTGCCAAACGATTAAAAGACATTGGACTTTCCTATGTAGGTATCAGTCTTGATGGCACTGAGTCTGTAAACGATCATTTTCGTGGTGTTAAAGGTGCATTCAAAGCGGCGATGAAAGGTGTTGAAAACTGTCAGCATGCAGGGATCAAAGTTGGATTTCGATTTACAATCAATCAATTGAATTCCAAAGAAATACCTGCCATATTTGATATTCTTGAAAAAATGGATGTGCCGCGTATTTGTTTTTATCATCTGGTTTATGCGGGCCGTGGATCAAAAATGCGTGAACAGGATTTATCCCATGATGAAACACGGCACGTTGTTGATTATATCATGGATCGAACAAAACAAATGCATGTTCAGGGGAAATCAAAAGAAGTCCTCACTGTTGATAATCATGCAGATGGCCCCTATGTTTACTTACGTTTACTAAAAGAAGATCCGGAACGTGCAAAGGATGTATTAGAACTGTTAAAAATGAACGAGGGAAATAATTCGGGTCGGGGGATTGGATGTATCAGTTGGAATGGTGATATTCATGCAGACCAATTCTGGCGCCACAAGACCTTTGGAAATGTTAGACAAATGCCTTTTAGCAAATTATGGATGGATAATCCTGACCCGCTGCTCAATCAACTCAAAGAGAAGAAAAAACATGTCAAAGGAAGATGTGCGCAATGTAAGTGGCTCGATATTTGTGGGGGGAATTTCAGAGTACGCGCTGAAGCAGTTACCGGGGATATCTGGGCGCCAGATCCTGCCTGTTATTTAAAAGATTCGGAAATTGGAATAGCTTAATAGATGTACTGGCCGGCTAAAACTAATTTTTAATTGAACGTGATGCTGCCAGACCAGTTAAAATACAGCTTCCTAAGAACGTGCCTTCAAGCGCACGTTTACCATGAATACCACCACCACCAAAGCCTGCAGATTCACCAACAGCATACAAACCAGATAATGGTTTACCTTCAGCAGATAATACCCTACTTTGTAAATCGGTTTGTATCCCGCCCAAACTTTTTCGACTCAGAACATAGTAACGCATGGCGATTAAGGGGAATGCTTTTTTGTCCATGATGGGTTGGAATTTGCAGGTTCGTGCACGGTCTCCCCTGTATTTTCTTAATTGTTGAAGTCTTCGAAGTTGGTCGTCACTTGCATAATCTTTGTTTTGGATTCTTTGATCATAATTATTTATTTCTTTGTGGACGATGTCTGCTTTGACAAAATGATTATTTTCAAGTGCATTCATTTTTTCAACCAGTTCATCAATTGAATTGGCAATGAGAACATCAGGACAATCTTCAATCAGATGATCTAGCAGATCAGCATTGCCCAAAAGGATATCCTTTAGAAAACCCAATAAATCTTTATTTGCAATGGCCTTATTATGTTCAGAACCGGAAATGGCAAGCTCCTTGACTGCAATCTTGTAATTCATTATCTGCCATGAATATTGATAGGGCTGCCGACAGATTTGTTGAATCAGATAACGTGTATCAAAGCCAGCCATAAGATTTGGCGGCCCAATTCGTTTTCCCTGATAATTAAGCCACAATGCTGACCTGGGCGGCACAACGCTTAAGCCGTGAAAAGGCATTTTTGGTGTTGGATGACTTATACCAGCAGCATAATTCCACATCAAATTTAGATGTGTCAAATTTCCACCGATACGTTCAACGCCCTGATGCAAATCGCCTATAGCATATTTGTGAGATCCATTAAGAATTGTTTTTGGGGGAGCGTTCCAGTCTGAATGCCAGTTTTTGCGAACCTGTTCTAGACTTCCGTTGATGCCACCTGTTGCAACCACAACACAATTACTCTGTGCGAAAAAAGTCTCTCCTGTTGATTCTATTAAACCTGAACAACCGGACACATGATCATTCTTGGTATCAAGTTCAGTCACCCGATGCTGCCAATGAATTGTAAGTTGATTTCGATTGGGATGATTCAGAAGGCATTGAATCAAACTTTCGA
>Ga0272440_1000872_pt1 | contig 25376 bp, 15 predicted proteins | sample SSMMMBAug17_FD_192440 | JGI IMG/M metagenome (GOLD analysis project Ga0272440, IMG submission 192440) | Marine sediment archaeal communities from Little Sippewissett salt marsh, Falmouth, MA, United States - SSM-MMB-Aug17 | ecosystem: Environmental > Aquatic > Marine > Wetlands > Sediment ...
GCTCATTTTGACCCCAAAATGGGCCTTCTAAGAAAAAATTTAAATATTCCAAATTGATATTGTTCGTTTTGAGGTAATTGTACTGTAGAGACGTAGCGTGCTACGTCTCTACACGACCTTTTTTTTATTGGACGATCAAGAAAAATGAGCCTGTTATTTTCAGAGCTTTCCAACGCAGATTAGTTTAAATGATCACTTGTCAAATTGACAGAAACAAGTTTTGAAACGCCTTTCTGCTCCATTGTCACACCAAACAGGATATCTGCAAATTCCATACTTCCCTTATTATGAGTGACCATAATAATTTGAGATTGTTCGCCAATTATTTTTAATAACCGATTGAATCGGCCCACATTGGCTTCATCAAGTGGGGCGTCAATTTCATCCATTACACAAAAGGCTGCCGGACGAATTAAAAAAATAGAAAAAATAAACGCAATCGCAGATAATGCTTTTTCTCCTCCAGATAACAATGTTAAACGTGTCAAACGTTTGCCAGGCGGATGAACCATAAATTCAACACCTGTTTCTAATGGCTTGTCAGGTTCTGTCATCATCAATTTGGCAGAGCCGCCTTGAAATAGTTGTGGAAACACTTCATTCAGTTTTTCATTGATTTGATTAAATGTTTCAACAAAACGTTCCCGACAAATCTTGTTTATCTTTCGAATCACCTTGTTTAAATCAGATACCGCTGTTTTTAAATCATCTTGTTCCCTGCTTAAGAATTCGAAACGTTCTTCTAAAACTTTGTACTCCTCAATTGCATCCATGTTCACCGCACCGATTTGATTGACTTTTTTTCGGCACCCGGATAATTCTTTGTCTATCTCTGTTAACGGCATATCCCTTTCAGGTTCAAAATCTTTTTGAATTTCTTCGAGATCCTGATCGAAACGTTCCTTAATGCGGGCATCAATATTTTCGAGCTTTAAACTGCGTTGTGATTGTTCTAGTTCCAATGCTTGAATTTTTTGTTGTGTTTGTGCCTGTGCGCCCTTTATTTGAGACATGGAAGCATTGTTTTCTTCCATCTGTTTCGCAATGAGATCGAATTCGGCTTGAGATTCAGAGAGACTTTCCTCGAGTTGTTTGATTTCATTGCGACGCACGTCGAGATATTCTTCGTATTCATCAATCTGTTTCTTAAGTGCACTGATTTGGCGCGTTTTTTCACGAATATCTTCAACCAATTGTTTTTCTCGTTCCTGACCTTCGTTTTCAAAAGTTTGAAGGCGGCGTAATGTACTGACCTGACTTTCCAATTGCGCCTGAATATTTGTTGCATCTAACTTAAAATCCATCACTTTTTGCTGATAGTCTTCCATTTTCTCTGTATGCTTTGTCAGGTCGGTTGATGTCTGAGAAATAACTTTTTGCGTCTCTTCAATTTCTTTGGTCACTTCGTTCAATGCCTGATCACTTTTTGAAATTTCTTCATTGATCTGTGTCTCTTCACCAGAAAGTCGTTTACATTCATCACTCAGAAAATCCAGGTTGCGACGTGCATGTTTCAAGTCTTCTTCGAGTCGATACAATTGCTTTTCAGATTCAATGACATTGTTTCGCTGCGTACTTAAGGTATGAGATTGCCTTTGAAGCTCACTTTCAACTTCCTTTAGATCGTTTTCCATATTTTGTTGGGCCAGCTTTGAATTAATCAATTCTTCTTCAATTTCTTTAAGCTGGGCTTCCAGTTGTTTGACTTCCTGCTTTTTGGCAATAATTCCCTCTGTTTTACTTCCCCCAATAAGCACCCCTTTTTCGGATACAATTTCGCCAGATTGGGTAACGACACGACAGTCTGGATATGTTTTCCATGCAGCAATGCCTTCATCAATATCTTTTGCAACAAGCACATTTCCTAATATCCGCTCAATGGATTCTTCAAATCCAGTTTTTACAGAGATACAATCTAACAAGGGCTTTACTGAATGTTTTAATTGTTTGGGCCAGTTTGTTTTTGAAAATTCTTTATCTGTATTGCCGGGTAAGAATCCACTTCGACCCGCATTGTTGTTTTTCAGGTAGTTCATGGCATCAATGGCTGTTGCCTCATCTTTGACAATAACAAATTGAAGGGCTTCACCAAGTGCGACTTCAAGGGCTTCCTCATAGTATCGAAATGGCTCCACCACATCAACAATCAAAGACAAGATCCGGTCATCCACCTGCTGACGTGCCATTATTGCTTTGATGCCGCCTTTGAACCATTCATGGTTTTCATCCATTTTTTTCAGGGTTTGATATTTGGATTTAATTTTACTGCGACTAATATCCATATTTTGAACTTTTTTAACCTGCTGTGATAACTGATGCCTTTTTTGATCCAATTGATCTCGTAAATCTTCAATGATCATTTCAATTTCAGCATTTCGTTCTTTAAGTTGTTCCAGCGTTTCTTGCGCAGCTTTTAACTTATTGGTTAATTCGGTAACTCTTCGTTTGGCCTGGATCTCTTCAGACCTGGCTCTTTGAAATCGTTCATCAAGAGATGCTTTGCTTTGTTCTGCATTCTTTTGTGCATTTTTGAACCGGGCCTCCTGAGCCAAAAGATCCATCAGACTGCCTTTTGAACCTTCCAAACGAACGTTCAATTTATCGAGCTCATCCCGCATTTCCTGAGAAGTTTTCTCTTCTTCTCGAATACGTTTTTGAATATCGGCTAACTCTTCAGTCAAATGATCTTTTTCTTCACTGACTCGCTCCATCTCGGTGGTAATTTCAAGATTTCTTTGCTCCTGATCTTTTTGCGTATTTTCAAGACTGCTAATTTCTTGTTTTAAACGTTCCAGATCTTTTTGGCCATAGGATCGATCGTTTTCCATTTTATCGATACGTCGTTGAAGGTCAAATTGTCGGGCGCGTTGTTCTGCGATTTTGTTATCTTTGACAAGGCGCTCGCGCTGAATGCTTTCTATTGCATCATTGAGTTCCTGAAGTCTATTCTCCTGTTCAGCTCCTTGATTACGCAATGATTCCAAAAGATTATTTGTTTTAGCAATATTTTTCTGAATCGTTTCCTTTCGAATAATTGACGCAGATACATCCAGAAAATAAATACGTTCTTGAAGTTTCCCAAATCGCTCCGCTTTTTCAGCCTGACGTTGGACACTTTTCATTTGCTTAGAAACTTCATCAACAATATCTTTTACACGAAGCAGGTTTTGGTTGGTATTATCTAGTTTTCGGAGGGCTTCTTTTTTTTGATATTTATAACGCATAATGCCGGCAGCTTCTTCGATAAAAACACGACGTTCATCAGGTCCAGCTTCAGTAATAGCGCCCACATTATTTTGCTGCACGATTGCATATGTTCGAGACCCCATTCCGCTGCCCATCAACAGATTTTGGATATCTTTTAGACGTGCGGGTTTTTTGTTGATGAAATAGCCACTTTCACCTTTTCGATTCAGACTGCGGGTAATAATGATGTTTTTGTGATCTTTATATTCTTCAGGGCACTGGTCATTGTCGTTGATCAGTGTCAAAGAGACTTCGGCCTTATTGGATGGCGCACGGGTTTCGGTGCCAGCAAAAATGACATCATCCATTGATTTACCGCGAAGCTGTCGGCTACTTTGTTCCCCCATCACCCATCGGAGTGCATCTAAAATATTGCTTTTTCCGCATCCATTTGGTCCAACAACGCCTGACACGCCAGGAGGAAATAGTATTTTTGTTTTATCGCAAAAGGACTTAAACCCGGATAATTCAAGTTGTTTGAGTTTCATGTTTTTTTATTATATCGATTATCCTGAAACACAGAATAATTAAGATTTATTATGTCTTGTTGTATACCGACATGAACGGATCAATGTCAAGATTTTATCTTTTATATCACATTTATTATGAGACCCCGATGTTTTTGTACAATGTTCGAAACTTTTGAAACTCACGATTAACGTGATCAATAAAAGAATTGGCATTCATCTGGTTCAGGTTCGATTGTTCCATCAATATCAAACGATCATCGGTAGAGGTAAGGGAATAATAAATACATGATAATTGATAATCTGGTATATGTGGATGAAGACCGAGCGCAAGCATTTTTGTGGCTGCTTCTCTTAAATATGGCCTGAATTTATGATAAATTTCACTGATTGCAGGATACCTCAAATCAATATGTGTTGGAAAACTCCATTCATCAGGCAAAAAGCCTGCAAGAATTGCAGCGTATAGGCGATGATTATTTTCAGGGATATGGTAATTGAAAAAACACTCAATTAATAAAGGGTTGACTGTTGGCCCCATTTGGTATGCCAATTGTCCTTTTGGCGTCATATCATTGTTAATGTCGATCCATTCCAATTGTTGTAATAAATTATAAAAATTGGGAACAATTGTTTCTAGCATAAGATGGGCATTCGTTTTGTCTGCCTGATACGCATAAAACAAATCAACCAACTCCCTGAATCGTTTTGATCCACGTTGATGACAAATGATACGATGGTTGCAGTCGTTACAGGGAAGACAATCAAGTAGAAATTGTGTTGTTTGATATTTCGTTTCAAGGCCCTGATTCAGTTTCACTTTGGATCGTTTGTTGTCTTGAGTCAGTTCATTTGTCCATTTGATACGAATACTATTTAAAAAAGACATTGCATTAACTGGCAAACATTTCGCATGGGGGAATTCAGCCTGAATTTCCATGATTGAATCATGAAATAAAACATTGTTACAAGCCCCTTGAATAGCGACCAAAAAAGACTTATTCAGATCATCCTGAACAGATCGGTTTCGGGAAATCCGTCCTGTAATACTTGACAGACGCCACTTGAAATGACTTTGAAGTGAAAATGAGCCAGGATCAAGATAATCTTTCACATGGACAGGTGAGATTTCTGGAGAATCAGTTAATATGCAAAAAATAGTTTGTGTTTTGTTGCTCTTTTCCCCAAAAATGTCTTGATATCCGGTTCTCATCAATAATTGATCGTACCATAACGCCAGGGATATATCTGTATTCTTTGCGTTATGTTCTGGATGTCCCATGAGAATCAGACTTTTTACACTGCAATACAATCGCTTGATTGTTTCCGGGGTGGCCAAAATGATATCTATTGCCCCGAGTGAATAAACATTTTCTAAAAGTTGCAACCAGACCAGATCATTAAAACAAATGCCGACTCGTTTTTTTAACATTTTGAGTACAAATGGATTATCTTTCAGTTCGGGATGCTGATCCAATATTCTGACAATTTGGGGCGCGGTCATATATTGTCCGGGGGTGAATTCTTTTTCTGGATACTTATTCCATAGATCTATCATTGTCGTTATTTCGGGCAAGATAATAATCACTGGTAATAAGTCATGGGCGTGAACCAAATCAATACAATGAAAAAAAATTGATTTCATTGAGATTGGCTTTTTGATCTGCTTTAAATGATTTTTTACTTTTCGATTGAGTTTTTTCTTATCAAGGAGCGGCAGCCATTCTCCATTGTTTGTAAAATATGTGGGAAATATTTTTTTGGGGCATTGCGCACGAATAACCATGCATTTTCGTTGTCGAACCTTTGTTAACCATTTGGCGACATCATCAACATTCGTTCGAGCGTTGATTGCCAGAACAAGTGGACTACCGGGATCTGACTCAATTAAAAGACTTTCAATAAGCTCGCCTTCAATTGGATCATCAATACGTTCGCCTTCATCTACTAAAAGAGCTGCACACTGCTTGTTAGTTTCCAGTAAATATCGATCATATGATTGAATACAAATATGAGGCGAGGAATCATCATAATACAAATACGTCCGATTTTCAGGTAGAACAATCCGATTTATTTTTTCACCTGGATTCATTTTGGCAACAGCAAAAAGAATTTGCGTTTTCAATGATGCGGGAGTTGTTACAAGTAAACAATCTCTATTTTCTGCAATATGGCGTGTGATTTCTTGAACATGATAAGAGATTGCCTGATTTTCTTGAATGGTTTCCAAAGGTCGTTTGAAGCGTTTTTGAATTTTTGAATCTATGTTAATTATCATGGCACAGGTAAGCTTCCCATAAAAAAACCCTCCTGGAACATATTCCGGGAGGGTTTTTATTTACGTCCCCAAGGGGATTTGAACCCCTGTTGCCGGCGTGAAAGGCCGGTGTCCTGGACCAGGCTAGACGATGGGGACAAGATCTTGAATGGGTCGTGCGTGGCTCGAACACGCGACTCTCTGCTTAAAAGGCAGATACTCTACCGACTGAGTTAACGACCCATCATTTAAATGAAAAATACATAATAGCTATTTTTATGTAATTTGTCAACAAAAAAATATTTTAATTAATTTTTTTGTGCTCCTCTCGGAACTTTTTCAATCTTTCCAGAGCGGATACAACGTGTACATGCCATAATTTTTTTGGTCTGCCCCTGATGACGTGCACGAACGCGCTGAAGGTTTGGGTTGAATCTTCTTTTATTAACATTATGGGCATGGCTGACATGGTTGCCTACCATTGGTTTTTTACCACATATTTCACATATTTTTGACATGCGTCCTTATCTCCTCCTTATCTTGCTGCTTTGACCACTTTTTGCCATGGCCATCCGGCATTTCGCAATATAATTAATCGCTTTTCGATGGACTCCAACATCAGGATATCTTGAAATTACAACCTGAAATCGATTGAGCGCGGCTTGATAACGTTCTGCTCGATAATATAACACGCCCACATAGAATTCATTTTCTGCCAGGCTTTTATAACAAGTCATCATCTTGTTTTTAGCCTCTATGGCGTATTGACTTTTCGGGTACTCGTGACGAATACGGTCAAAGTATCTAACCGCCTGAATTGCTGATGTTTGATCTCTATCTATCGTATCCAATTGATTGAGATAACATGTGCCTATCTGGTTCAGAACATAAGGCGCTTTTTCATGCGTTGGATGCAAGCGCTCAAAGCCTTCATATGCAAATATGGCATCATGATATTGACCTAAATGATAGTGTGCATCACCAATCCGCAATTCCGCTTTGGATGCATGCACACTGAAAGGATACCAATCAATTAAATTTTCAAAAGATTCAATCGCCATGTTATATTTACCTGCCTGGAATAATTTTTCACCATCCTTGAGCAGTTCTATGGCTTTTTTCTCTCTTTTTGGAGGTCCACCTGCACAGCTAATGATTATGCATAACATGGCAATCAAAACGCATTTTCCTACCATATTATTATTATGCGGTCTGTGCATATTATTCGGCCCTATTTTATACGATTGATAGATTCTTCAATTTTTGATTTTGGAGCCATACCGGTAATTCGATCAACGGCTTCTCCATTTTTAAAGAATATCAGCGTTGGAATGGCCTGTATACCATATTTCGATGGTGTGCCCTGGTTTTCATCGACATTGCATTTCGCAAATACAACTTCTTCGCTCATTTCTTTGGCAAGTTCTTCCAAAACCGGTCCGATGGCTTTGCAAGGTCCACACCAGGATGCCCAGAAGTCAACAACTACCGGCTTATCTGATTTAAGAACTTTTTCTTCAAAATCATTGTCACTGATTTCAATTATTCCTTCTGCCATGATTATCCTCTCTTTACGCACAAAATTTGTTTGGGATTTCTGTCAAATTAAACACAAACTTTTTTCGTGCATTCTTATAATAATTATGTTTACTGTCCCTTATTTTTTTCTAAGCTTTTTTCAGTTTCAGGTGCGTTATGAAAGTGTCATTTACCCTTTCCAATTCAAAAATTATCTTTTATATGATAAAATCAAGAAAATGTCAATCATGTTTTTTATTTGATTAAACATTTTTTTTTGAAGCCGGTTCTTACTTGACAAAAATTCTCATTTGTGATTTGTATTGTAACAGTTTATATATTTTTTAACCCAAACCGAACGAATTGCAAAATTAACCCATGCAATTTGAGGTAAATGACGAGAATGGAGAAAAACAATGAAACAAACATTTCAACCGAGTCGAATCAAACGCGCACGAACACATGGTTTTCGTAAACGCATGTCAACCAAGGCAGGACGACGGATTATCAATCGGCGTCGTGCACGGGGCAGAAAACGCTTGAGCGCCTGATTGGTGAATATCTTTCAAAAAAACGATCGGTTGCGCAAACGTTTTGAATTTGAGTATCTTAAAAAGAATGGTAAGCGAATTCATAACCATTTATTTATATTAAATTATGCTCAAAATTCAACGGCTAATGCGTCAAAACTGGGAATTACCGTCACAAAAAAAACAGGAAATGCTGTTGTACGAAATCGGATAAAACGTTTGGTACGCGAAACTTTCCGAAATAATAGGTATATACTGACTCAACGTTACGATATAAATGTTATTGCAAAAAGACAGGTCCGAGACTGTTCCAATCAACAATGCGTTGATGCCTTATTGACGCTTTTTAAACGTTTATCAAAAGAAATTTATGTCTGATTGTTTCAAATGGATCTTAATCAAGTGGATTCGCTTATATCAAATTGCAATATCCCCACTATTTCCACCAACGTGTCGGTTTTATCCCACATGCTCAGCATATGCGTGTGAGGCCATTTCAAAATATGGTCTATGCAAAGGAATTTATTTGAGTATCCGACGACTACTCAAATGCCATCCTTTTCATCCGGGCGGGTATGACCCAATTTAAAACAAAAACAGAAGGGTTTTAATAAAAATCCTGGAGAATGATGAATGGAACAGATCAGGTTTCTCCTAGCAATTGCACTTTCTTTTCTCGTGCTTTTGGTATGGCAAAACTATTTTATAGAAAAACCACCTAAACAACTTCCGGACGAACTGGCTGAAAATCAAGTATCTGAATTACCTGATGCTCTGAAACAGTCGAACAATCAGGAAAAAGTCCTTTTGACTGATACGAATCAGCAACCCAAAAATCCTGAAATTAAACCACCTGAGGTCTCATCGGAAAAGCCTGCAAAAGAGATTATTGTTCAAACGCCTTTGTTTGAAGTGAAAATCTCAGAACGAGGCGCTGCAATTAATACAATCACCTTGTTTGCATATAAAACAACCCTGGCTGAAGACTCTACATTTATGAATGTCGTCAGCTTAGAAGATTTAGGGACAGCCCTCGTTTCTTTTAAGAACGATGTCATTCCCAACCTTGAAAAAGTTGTTTACGATGCACAAACATCCCAGGGCATGATCCAGGTGTCAGCGCCTAAGGATTTACAATTTATTTATCGCCTTCCACAAGGCATTCGAATTGTCAAAACTTATTTTTTCGATCCAAATTCATATATGATTGGTCTCACAGTTGTGGTTGAAAACCCTACAGATTTTCCAATTGGAGATCAGCTTCAGATTTCGATGCGCAACCATATACCTGAAAATGTTGGGGGGTACATATTTGAAGGACCGGCCATTCATTTGAATGGCACTCTTGAAGAAATTGCTATTGATGATATAGCAGACCAGGGCGTTTTTTCAGGAAATGTGTCATGGGCTGCCATTGAAGATCGATATTTTGCCAGTGCGGTCCTCCCACTTGATACGCAAGAAAATATTCAAACCCATATCTGGCTCAATGATAAAAATATTCAAATAGACCTTCAAATGCCGCATGTCAATATTCCACCACAAAAGCAGCAATTGTATAACTTTAGCCTTTTCTTTGGCCCAAAAAGTTTGGAAATTCTCAGTGGACTCGAAAATAATTTCAATGAAATTATAAATTTTGGATGGTTTGATATTATTGCAAGGCCCTGTTTGTATTTGATGAATCTTATCTATCAATATATACCCAATTATGGTATTGCTATTATTTTATTGACAATATTGATAAAAATTATTTTTTGGCCTTTGGGTAACAAAAGCTATCAATCCATGAATCAAATGCGAAAACTTCAACCCAAAATGAAAGATTTACAGGAACGATACAAAGATGATCGCCAAAAAATGAACCAGGAACTGATGAATTTATATCGTGTATACAAAGTCAATCCACTTGGCGGTTGTATACCAATGCTACTTCAAATCCCTGTCTTTATAGCTCTTTATCGTATGCTGTATCAAGCAATTGAACTTCGTCACGCCCCATTCTTTTTATGGATTAATGATTTGTCGGCGCCGGACCGATTGTTTCAGTTTGAGGGTTACATTCCTTTAATGCAGGAACCTTATGGTATTCCAGTTTTGACGATCATTATGGGAGGCACCATGTTTCTTCAACAAAAAATGTCGCCCCCGCCGGGAGACCCGAGTCAGGCCAAAATGATGATGATGCTTCCGGTTTTCTTTACATTTATTTTTATCAATTTTCCTGCAGGTTTAGTCCTGTATTGGCTGGTCAATAATGTGGCATCTATTTTGCAGCAATACTACATAAACAAGAAATATGAGTAAACGGAGGTTAGTTGAATGAATTACATTGAATTTATCGGTAGAACCGCTGATGATGCAGTGAAACAGGCAAGTAGAGAATTAGGCGTATCAAAAGATAAACTGAAATATGATGTCATTTCATATGGTTCTACAGGAATATTTGGTTTGGTCGGATCCAAGAAAGCAAAAATTCGTGTTCATTCCCTGGATTCATATCCAAAAAGTAAAGAGAATCAAACCGAAGTCAACGTTAACGTCAAAGACATTGATGAAGAAAAAAAAGAGTTGAGTGATGATCGCAAAAAATCTCATGCAGAAGAATCGGAGAGTTCGACAAAGGTAGAAGAACATAAGAATGAAGGAGATGACGATGATCCGATTTTGTCAGATGAATATGTCCAAAAAGGATACAATGTGCTTAAACGAATTGTAGACGCCATTACTGAAGATGCAAAGGTGACTTCATCAGCACGGCGTGGCCAGATATTCTTTCATGTTCATGGTGGAAATACTGCTGTACTTATTGGAAAGCATGGTCAATCCCTTGATGCCATGCAGTTTTTAATTGACAAAATTGTCAACAAAGCACGGTTTAAACAAAAACTTCGTGTACGAGTTGATGTTGAAGGTTATCTGCGCATAAGAGAAGAAAATTTGACAAAGCTAGCCCTTCGCCTGGCTGACAAAGTAAAGAAAACAAAACGACCTGAAACAGTCAGCCCCATGAATGCACATGACAGACGCATTATCCATCTGACATTGAAAAATGATAGCGCACTGAAAACACAAAGTATTGGTTCCGGCTATTACCGAAAGCTTGTCATTTTCCCATATCGTGGCCGCAAGCCTAATGAATAATTCTAGAAATCAATTCTGACAGGCCCTGTCAGAATTGATTATAGCATCGATTTCTGCCAGATACCAATCAACACTTTCATTGCCCTTTACATATAGAAAGTTTAATTATTTATAAAATTACGATGAAAAGTTTGGAATACATATGCTTGATTTTATATTGTTGAACAGTCAAGCATTTTTAAATGGGGCACTTATTTATTTTACACTTTTTACATAGACTTTACGTAAAAATGAAACCTGTGATCAGTTGATTATATAGAAAAGTTTGGTACGCATATGCTTGATGGTAAATTATTGAACAATCAAGCATTTTTTAATGGGGATCTTATTTTTCGCGCATTTCATAGAGATATCGCACTGAGGAGTATATGTTCATAGAAAAATTATTAAAACGTAACTGGGAAACGCCTATCATTCCAAGAAAGTGGTTACGATTTCTTTATCGTTCAGAAATACTAGAATCAAATAGCGATGTATTGCTGCCATTTGAAATAGATTTTTTTGGGATGAAATATTCTGGCAATATTAACAATGTAATTGATTTTCATTGTTTTTTTTATGGCGCTTTTGAAAAAGGACAACTTTTCTTTTGGAATGATATTGCAAGTCGTCTATACCACAATAAAGGCATTTTTATTGATATTGGTGCGAATGTTGGACAACATTCTATTTATATGAGTAAAAGAGCATCAACTGTCCATGCATTTGAACCTTATGAAACAGTCCGAAAAAAAATTACAGAAAAAATAGAATTGAATCACTTAACGAATATAGTCGTTCATAATGTAGGCATTGGTCATACATCTGAGTTACTGCCATTTTATAAACCAACAGGAGCAAACCTTGGTATTGGCACATTTGTAGAAAATCAACAAAATACAGATAATCAAAGTGACTATCAATTACCTGTCGTATCGGGTGATGATTATTTTAATCGTCAACATATTGATAAAGTGGATATGATAAAAATAGATGTCGAAGGTTTCGAAAAAAATGTGATGATTGGCTTGAATCAAACCATTCAAAAAAATCGACCTGTCATTGTGTTTGAGCTGGGCTTAGAATTGGATTGCTCATTTTCTTCACATTCAGAAATCATTGATCACTTTCCATCGGACTATATGTTTTTTATGTTTGATATATGGGATAAACTTGGAAATAAAAATAAACGAAAAGATGGCATTTTTCGTAAGAAAGGAATTTATAAATTAGTTCCTTTTCATTTTGATAACGTTAAAGAGCAGACAGATGTCGTCGCATTTCCAGGCGAACAATTTAAAAAACTCTTTAAAATTGTTCCAACTATTTTTCATCTGGTTCACACGTCTGATTAAATGAAAACAAAAGAGGGAGAGAGATTAAGGTGAATATATCTGCGCATGGCTCTCATGTGAAACGAATTGTTTTTTTTGTTGGTTTTGGTGTTGCAAAAGATGGGCATCGGGGAATTTGTGGACCAGAAAAGCGTTTTTTGCAAACCTGTCAAATGATTCCGACGAGAACGTTTCTCCCAATTGTTATATATCCAAATTGTGGCCGTTTATTTGCAGATTTTCAAAAATTGGCTCAGGATCAAAAGATTGTCCTCATAAAATACGAGCCCAAAGGACGATGGCAATATTTTAGACTCGTTTATCAAACTTTAAAACAGTATCGCCCACACGCGATTCACTGCCAGGGGCCCCACTTCTTTGACCTGATAACATCAGTTTTGGGAAAATGGATGAATGTTCCATCAATCATTACCCGACCGATCATTATTTCTCAGGATTATTTAAGCCCTTTCAAAAAAACGATTTATCATTTCTTCGATCTAATAGTTGTTCAGAATACCAGTTGTTTGATTGCTATTTCTAATACGCACAAAAAACAATGGTGTGACGAATTAGCGCCGATTATATCATCACGTCAACGAAAAAAAGTTAAAGTCATATACAATGGCATCTTCTTGAATCGTTTTTTTCAACCTGAGAGTCGTCCTGTTGCTCCACCGGTCGTATTTACAATATCTGCGCAACTGACAATCGTAAAAGGACATTCATTATTACTGAAAGCTGTATATCAATTACAAAAGGCGGGATATCAATTTTTTCTAAATATCATGGGCGATGGCCCTTTAAAATCTGAATTGGAAAACATGTGTCACGATTTAAATCTTTCTTCAATTGTTCGTTTTCATGGCCATGTAACCTGTGTTGATTCAATTTTAAAAAACACCCATGTGGTTGTATTGCCTTCCTTTCGAGAGGGCTTATCTTTGGCTTTGTTGGAAGGGATGGCAATGGGATGTCCATTAATTGCGTCCAATGTGGGGGCAAGTCATGAATTGATTGAGAATGGGAAGAATGGTTTTTTAATTAAAAATAACAGCTTATCAGAACTCTATCTCGCTATGAAATGGTTTTTGGACAATCCATCAACAATTCAATACATGGGGGAAAAATCGTTGGAAAAAGTATCGAAATTCGATATCTTTCGAATGCTTGATGCTTATCAACGCTTGTATCTGTCTGTTTAGGGGTGTCTAGATGAACCCCTTTAAAATCGATCATACAAAAAAAGAATCGACTGAATATATATCGTTTTTCTCTTTTTTTAAAGGCGTATTAATTTTTTTAATTGTTTGTTCGCTTGGTTTTATTCTGCTAAATGCGTATCATGTCATGATGCGCAAGCAAGAAAATATTATTGCTGTATCAACTGATAAAGGGAACAACTCAAGTATATTAACTGGTATTCATATAACGCATCATTATAAAGAACAAAAAGTTTTTTCGATTCAAGCAAAAACAGCATCCATTAAAAACAAGAAAATAGGCTTTTTTAGAATTGGTGGTTTAAAACAGTTGGAGCTTGAAAACATGATCGTAGATTATTATGAGCCCCATGAAACATCATTGGATGATACACACATGAAAACGTCTTTACAAAAAGAATCTCATGACCTGCTTTCATATTTTTCCAAGGCAAGCCATTCCTTGCCGATAATAAAAAAACGATTGGCTGGCTTTGCTGCCTATCATGCAACGATTCGTTATCATCATCCTGATGGAAATTTGACAATCATTAGTTCGCCATATATGGAAAACAGTAATGACCGTCAATCACTCAGTTTTCGAAAAAATGTGGCGATACATTTTCAAGATGAAATCTTACTATGTAAAAATCTAGTTTTTGATGTCAAACGATCACAGATTATTTCTAATGAAAAATATACGCTGATCAACAAAGGTATGATTCAAAAAGGTAAAGGCATTCGCATGAACCTTCGCCTGGAAGTAATGCCATGAAGAGAATTAAAGTTTTTGATTGATTCTCTCGAACAAACCGAAAAATAAAAAATGGAGGCAAAGATGAAATTTTCTAAATTATTCGTAATCATAACAAGTATAATATTAATCCCTATGGTTGTCTGGGCCTTCAAGATTAACCAACATGAACTTTCTGCGAAGGCAAGCACTGATGAAAAAAAGATAGATGAAATTAAGGTGGCTCCAAATGATTGCCAAACAGAAGATCAATTTGGTCGCGCTGTTGACGTTTCTGGCAAAAATGCAATTGTTGGCGCAGATGGCAATGATGATCGGGCTGATAATGCTGGCGCTGCGTATATGCTTCACTTTGATGGTCAAAAATGGCAACCCGTCCAAAAACTGTCAGCAATTGATGGAGATGAATATGATTTTTTTGGTTGTTCGGTGTCTATTGAGAACAATCATGCAATCATTGGTGCATATGGAGATGATGATCATGGCAACAACTCAGGTTCAGCATATATTTTTACAAAAGAAGATGATTACTGGTATGAAGAAGCAAAGCTGAAAGCGCAAGACAGCAAGTCATCAGATTATTTTGGATGTTCTGTTGATATTTCAGGGAACTATATCATTGTAGGTGCTTATGGCGCCCAAGACAATGGGAGCCATTCGGGCGCAGCATATATTTTTGTTCGAGATCACAATGGAATTTATCAACAGCAAAAAATTATTGTTGGTGATGCACAACCTTTTGACTATTTTGGATATTCTGTTAGTATTTCCGGTGATTATGCTGTTATTGGGGCTTATGGAAAATCATATCATGGTGATAAATCAGGGGCTGCTTATATATTTAAACGTATGGGCCGGCGATGGCGACAATTTATCAAACTTGTCCCTTCTGATGGTGTAAAAAACGATTATTTTGGTCGATCTGTTTCAATGTCCGGACAATATGTGATTGTTGGTGCCATTGGAAAGGATGATTATGGAAAAGATGCTGGCGCAGCGTATATATTTAAACGAACAGGGTATTACTGGTCCAGAAATGCGAAAATAATTCCTACGAACTTAAGTAATGATTACTGTTTTGGCACATCAGTAAATATTTCGGATAATTATGCGATTGTCGGAGCGCTTGGTGATAATATGAATGGAAAACGAACTGGCGCTGCGTATGTCTATCAACTTAATCATAGTCAATGGAAGCAGATTGCATTGTTCAGGCCACAGGATGGCTCTGATGATGATTTTTTTGGCTGTTCTGTTGCCATTTCCGGACATCGAATCATCGCCGGAGCCTATGGAAATGATGAAAATGGTGAAAAGTCGGGTGCGGCCTATTTGTATGGCCTTTTTTCTTCATTCGTAATGTCACAATAATAGGAACGTTATGCAAAAAGCAACATCACTATACGATATCATTCAACTCAAAAACAACATGCAATTGACGCATGAAACTGTAAATCATTATTATGTGGGACCGCCTGGAAAAGTTGAAGCAAAAATTTATCGATTCTTTCAACTCATGCATCATCACCCACAAAAGATGCTGCTCATTGGCCCAAAAGGTGCTGGAAAACGTTCACTTGTAAAGTATTTCGTTCAACAGGAACTCAACACATTTCACTGTTTAACAGTAGATTTGCTAAACAGACTCAATCCAATAGATATCAGTCAAGTGGATATCATTTTTTGTTTATTAAGCCATTTAATCAAAGATTTATCCTGCACACAGAAACGTTTAGATCCTGGTGTGTTGAACAGTATATATCAAAATTTGCATGATGAACAACTGATCTCGTTAATTCATTTTAAAAAATCGGAGGCAGGAGATGCTGAGGGGACAAAGATTGGTTTTGTTCTGTCTTTTATCAATGCCATTGTGGAAGCCATTTCAACCACGGGAAAAGAGATCCGAAATCAAATTCGCAAATCATTTGAACCACGGCTTAGATTAATTTTGAAAAGTCTTCAAGAACTTATTGACTATAGTCATCAATTGGCTCAACGCAATGGACGCGCCTTAGTGATTATATTTGATAATTTGGGACAATTCGAACAAACGACGGCCGAATCTTTTTTTCAAAATCATCTCTCTTTGTCCGGGCGTCTAAATGCGCATATCATTTATACGATGCCCGATTATATCCGGTTTTCGCCATTTTTCCCGGTGATTTGTGGTCAAATGGACCGGGTTGAATATTTGAGAATGACGCCAACGCAGAATTACGATCAATTACCTTATGCGCCGGGGACAAATTATATACGAAATATCATCAACAAACGTATTGAAAGCAAATTGATTCCGGAAATGATTCGAGAAAGAATCATTGATGTATCTGGAGGAGTCATCAATGATGCGTTTAATTTGCTTATTGAAACAGCGATCTGTACATTGACAGATAATGCAGATAGTGAAATGCTTCAACAAGACGCTTATAATCAAATCGAGACGCAATTGATACGTCAGAAGATACAGCAGTTAGATTATCAGGCATTTTGCCTGATGAAAGATCTGGATTTATCCAATCCTTCATGGACAGGTAACAAAGAGATTCAGCACTTAATGACTCTAAATATTCTTATTGAATATGAATCAGAACAACACGTCTGGTTTGACATACACCCATTGATAAAAGAATACATTCACAATAAATAAACAAATATTTAATGGGGAACTTATTTTTCGAGCATTTCTATCCTATGATAAAAAAACTAATCATTTTATTTATATCAATAACAACTGCTTCTTCGGTCCATGCCATCAACAACCATCCCCAAGGCATCATTATTGATGGCACTCTGACTGGTACTTCAAGTATTGAACTCACCGGGCCAAATTATCAAATCAAAGCCGCATATGGCAAACTGGAACAAAGGAATTTATTTCACAGCTTTTCACAATTTAACCTGCATGCCGGTGAACGTGCTGTTTTTTCAGGACCTGAGAGCGTTCAAAATATAATCAGTCGTGTGACAGGGCAAAATGTTTCCTGGATTGATGGCAACATCGCGTCCAGTATTCCCAATGCAAACTTATATTTGTTGAATCCATCTGGTTTCATTTTTGGCACAAATGCAAGCCTGAATATCGGCGGGTCTTTTTTTGTAAGTACTGCAGATTATCTGACATTGGGAAATCAAGGTGTATTCAACATAAATGATTTTCAAGAAATGGACATACTGACATCAGAATCGCCGGCGGCCTTTGGTTTTATTGATTCATCAATGGCATCCATTGTTTTTGAAGGCGGCGAAAAATCGAATGACACGCCAGACTTGGGCATACATGTTTCAGCCGGTGAGCGCATATCTGTTATTGCTGGCAATATGAATATAAAAGGCCCCTGGTATCAAAGCCAGAAGATTGATGATCAGGGAAATCTGGTTTTCGAACAGATGCTTGATGAATGGGGAATGCCTGTTCTTGAACTGGATGAAAACAATAATCCAATACCAGTGATGGAAACTATTTATCCGCCGACGCTGCTTGCACCAGGCGGCCAAATCCAGTTAATCACTTGTGGGCATACAGGTGAAATTTCAATTGATCCAAATGATTTGCAGCTTGCAGATTTGGAAGGTACCATTCAAATTGAAGAAAATGCAGATATCAATGTAAGCGGCCCTGGAGGTGGGGATATCATGATTAAAGGCGGCCAATTCTATTTAGATCAAAGCAGCCTTTTGTCTGAAACATATGAAAATATTGATGGCGGCAAAATTGATATTCAGGCAAATGACATCCATCTTATTCGGGGGGCGCAATTATCTGTCAATACATATGGCACTGGAAAAGGTGCAGACATCAATATTCAAGCATCGAACAGTATTACTGCTGAATGGCAAAGGGAAACTTATCCCAATAATACCCAAATCAGTGCCATATCTGACAATATGATGGCTGATGTTAAAACCGGTCAGTGTGGTCATATCCATTTAGAATCTAAAATGATTACGTTGAAAGATTCAGCAGAAATTGTCAGTTCTCTCAAAGGAAAGGATGCCAATGTTTCGTTAATAGCTGACATTATCTCATTGTCCGATAATGCAAGTATTCGTTCGATTCAATATGGATCAGAAAATGCGGATATTTCAATTATTGCAAATGAAATGATTGTATTGGATTCTGCTCAAATAGATGTATCTTCATATCGAGATGAAGATACGCAGACTGCTGTTGCTGGAAACCTTTACCTGAAAGCCAATGATCTTCTATTTTCAGAAGAATCCGCGATCTCTTTAATTACACATGGCCATGGTGGAGACATGACAATTGAAGGAAATACAATTTCATTCGTCAGTGGCGCTCATATCGAAACCATTGCAAGAGAGTCTGGAACGGCATCACGCATTAAATTGCTGGCACAGTCAACGCTCCTCTTTTCAGGAAATGACTGGGTCCATGACTCACTTCTTGATAGCAGCTACATTCGCATGTATGCCAATGATCAAGCACATTTGCCTTCGTTATTGCTTGATGCCCAAAACATTTCTTTTATCTATGGGGCATATATAGACTCAGATAATAAAGGCATTGGTAAAGGTGCAGATGTAAAACTTATGGCAGATGAGACCATATCTTTTGACAGTTATGTAATGCATTGGGGTGTCAGGATAAGTGGCATCGAGGGAATTGAAACCATTATATTTGGAGAAACAGGCATTTGCCTGAAAACAAACAGTCTGGCTGAATTTGCGGGAGATGCCGGTTCCTTGTTGCTTGATGCGGAGAATATAGTGTTTTCAGATGGTGCATTTATCCGAGTCAAGTCAAATGGAACCGGGATGGGTGGAGATATCAATCTGATCGCCAGTCAAAATGTTTTGTTTGATGGTGAAGCATCATGGTGGGAAAATGCGCCAACTGCCAGTGACAACCCCTGGAATACAAAAATTGATATCACCAGTTCAGGGGAAACGATTCATAGCGGTGATGCTGGAAAGCTTGTCATCAATGCACATACGATTACGTTCAGCAATGGTGCCATGATCAACTCAGAAAGTATTGGAAGTGGTAATGGCGGAATGGTTCAATTAAATGCGATTGATACCATTTCATTTTTTGGTGAAGATGATGACAGCACTGTCAGTGCCATTCATGCATCAACTAAATTTAATGAGCTGAATGCTGGAGATGCTGGAAAGATAGAAATACATGCCAAAAAATTTCGATTATCCAATGGTTCATTCATTAATTCAAGTAGTTATGGCGCTGGAAATGGCGGGAGTATTCATGTTTTTGCGGATGAGATTTCCCTTTCAGGTGTTAATAGTCAAGGGAATCCATCAAATATCTATTCCGGATCAGAAAGTACATCATTATTCCCTGGAGATGGTGGCACCATTTTTCTTTCTGCAAAAAACATATCGCTTTCTTCTCAGGCATATTTATCCACAGCCTCGAAAGGCAATGGAAAAGCAGGAAATATTGAATTACATGCAGATTCAATATTTCTGGATCATCTGGCTGCTGTCAGCTCCGGGTCTGAATCTGAAAATTATTATGTTGTTGAAAATAGACATGCAATCGATACCCGGTTTATCCTTTCAGGAGATCGCATTCTTGTCACTGAAACAGCAGGAAAAATGTATGTTTTTACTGGAAAGCTTTCTGGAGGCGGACTCAATTATCGGCAATATTATGTTTTTGACACACCTGAGTCCCTATCCCAGCAAAGATATTTTACAGAAGGTGATATGGCACATGTTCTTGATGATGGCACAGGAAAGCCGGCTGATTATATTTCTATTTTGGACCCTGAGTTTAATATACCCATATGGATTCGTTTTCATTCAGAAGCTGTGACAATCTTACCAGATATGAATGAAGTCAATCAATTACACAACACACTTGTTCCAGAAGAAGCGCTACCCGCATATGCAAATCAGATCATCAAAGTCCTTGATGCTGGCAATGGAAAAGAAGCCTACTTTGTGTGTACATCCATAATAAACCAGATTGTTTTTCCGCCTCACTACAATCTCAATATCATGAAAATAGGCCATTTTAATCTGGATGACACGTCCCAATTAACTGCAATATCAAAAAAGTGCGCATTAGAAAATGGGGATCATTTTACAGTCAATTCAGACAGCAGCGAATATGTTTTTTACAATGGAGAATTTATTAAATTGAACAGCAATATTCATGTCATGGACAGTACAGATGGCATATTTGATTTAATTCAGGCACAAACCGGTGATTTCGTAACCACTTCAGATAATGGAAAGAATTATATTTATTCCGGAAAATCATGGCTCACGCCAGGAAATGCAGATTTAATTGTCTCAGATTTAGCTGAAATGGAAAACCTGTCCGCTGAATCTGGTGATATTGTTTATGTGGTCGATACAGATATGCATGCAGACAATGAGAATAACCCTGGCAATTTTTTGTTTGTTGACAACCAATGGATACCATTTGCCAAAGGAAAGGGCAGTGATATTAAAATTGAGGGAAAAAATCTGGTAATGAATCAAAGCAGAATCAGTACCTCAACCTTTGGTCATGGCAGTGCTGCCAATATTTCAATCAATGTAGACAATATCCAATTGAACGTGAATGCATCCATACAATCAGAAAGCACGGCCACAAAATTTGGGGGAAGTGCTGGTACAATTCAGATTCATGCAAAAGATTCTGTCAAACTGCTGGGAAACAGTTCTTTAAGCACAAAAACACTTGATGCCGGCGGCGGTAAAGTGTTTGTGGATGCTGAAAAATCCATCTCATTGCTCAATGGAGAAATCACCAGCAGTGTCAGGCAGGGTGCAGGTGAAGGCGGTGATGTCAATATTCGATCAGAATACCTACTAATGAATCATGGCAAAATTACAGCCAATGCGGATGAGGGCGATGGCGGCGCAATTTTTATTACTGCTGATTATTTTATCAAATCTGCTGACAGTCCGATTGAAGCCACGTCCAACAGAGGCAATGATGGTACTGTAAAAATTGATGCTCCGGATATTAATATTTCCCAAGGGTTAATCACGCTGCCATCGACACTTCTAAGTGCGTCCAAATGGTTGAGAACACCCTGTACAAAACGTTTAGGGGAAGATTATAGCCGATTTATCATAAAGGGTAGAGATGCAGTGCCTGATAAATATGATGATTTTTTGTCAAGCCCGCCTTCTAAGATTGGCCGATGAGTGTTTTATCAGGTCAACGCGCTATGAATTTCTTCTTGCAAGCTTCCTGTTAGGTCGTTTTGAGGTAAATGTACTGTAGAGACGTAGATTGCTAAGTCTCTACACGACCTTATTTTTTTGGGTGATCAAGAAAAATGAATATGTTATATTCCGAGCATTCCTAAAGATCCTTTTCATTATTCTGATCATTTTTTTTGAGACCAAAATAATTGGAAATTTTAGAAACAAAGGATTGATTTAAAGCCACTTTATCAATTTGTTCTGCGTTGTATTTGTCTTTTTTCATTTGACGATGAACGATTCGCCTTGTTAATTCATGACTCAGTATTTCTGTAATTTCTGGAAATTCTTTAAAGAATGGCGCAATATCGGATTTCGTTATTTCATAAAGCAGGCAGCTTGATAATGAAACAATACTTGCATTTCGCGGCTCGCCTGTCAAAAGCGCCATTTCTCCAAAAAAAGAACTTGCCCCCATCCTGTCAACTTCAACCTGCTTTTCATCTATTTGTATACGAACACTCACAGAGCCTTCTACGATAATAAACAATGAATCCCCCTGGTCGCCTTGCTGAATAATGATTTCATTTGGATGATAGAAATGCTTGCTCATTTTTTGAGATAAATTATACTTGATTTCATCAGTAAAAGACTTAAAAATATCAATTTCATTAAGAATGGATAATGGATTCAGAGCTTCTTCACCACGATCCTTCACACCTTTGAACATATGAATTTCCTGCCTTTGAATGGCAGGTTCAATCCCAATTCGGTTGAGATGTATCCAGATTCGCTCGTAAACATCACTTGTGTATTTCATTTTTTTGTCATAATCATTGATACAAAACAAAAGAATGTAATCCGCCGCCCACTCACTGAGTTGAAATCGTATCAAAGGAATTGTATTTTTAACCAATCCATCGATTGAAAGCATTGCATCCATACATACTTTTTTTATTTTTTCTGGCGAATAGGTTGGATTAACATGAATAACAACCTTTACCCAGACATGTTTGTCTGGATAGCAATAATTATTGATTGGTGATTCAGAAGTGTAGCTGTTTGGAAAGCAGAGGATATTCCCTTGTTGTGTTAAAATTCTTGTTGTTCTCCAGGTGATATCGATTACTTTGCCTTTGTATTTATGATCAATCTCGATCCAATCACCAATTCGAAAGGGTTGCTCAACATTTATGACAATACCGGAAAAAATATTTGTAATATTCACCTGAATCGCCAGTCCAATAATCATCGCAAGCACACCAGATGTGGCGAGAAGGCTTGTTAATTTTTGATCAAATACATACGCGATAATCCCAAAAAAGGTTAATAAATATACCAAAAAAATAACTGAATTTGTAACGATTTTCGGAATATTTCGATTTGTTTTTTGCTCAAGAGGTGCCCAGACAAATCTCATAATCGCCAGATTAATGAGGGTTGCTGGTACAATCCACCAGAGAATATCATAGACAAGTTTGATTTCGGAAAAATAGTGGATCTTGTTGTATTGATCTAGAAATGTCAAAAAAAGAGGTTCACTCGTTATCAGTACAATAAAACACAAAATGAATTGAACGATCCAACACATTCTTGGGTGCTTACTGATAAACGATTTAAAAAGGGTGATCATCACAAGTGTTACCAAAATTGATAATAAACTTAAGATCAAATTCAGATAAACATTCCATGAAATACGTCGAAATGATATTTTTTTTTCATTGATGCGAATCAAAAAGTTGTAACATGAAAATGCGGCGCCCCCATTTTCTAGTTCGCTAAGGTATTTTGGATTTCCAAAGGTATTTTTGTATATAATATCCGAAAAATAGATGATTTGTTGTACCATAAAATTTGAACGAGAAACAACTGGTAACATTTTGTTTAGATGCTGTATCATGGTATGGTCTGTATTTTTATTCATCCCGCTGATATCGCTGACATAGACAATGTTCTTAACTGTTTTATTTGCATGATGAAACGATACTCCCAACATTTTTTTACCTGATTCATCAAACAGATTTGATTTATGCAATGCAAACGAACCTTTTACATGATACATTTCGTAATATTCGCCATCCCAAAGTTCTTTTTGTATGGGATTACAAGGTATGACAGAATTTCTTGCATTTAGAAAATGAATGTTACTCACATCAATGTTTCCGCGATATTTGAACCAGAGATAAAAATCAAGTCGATGAATTTGATTGCTGAAATCAACTTCCTCAATGGAATTGATATGAATACCAGTATAAATAATATTTGTGAGATCCATGTATTGACCATCAATGAGAACAATGGATTGATTTGTCAATTTTTTTGTGATCATTTTTGGGGAATATGATTGATTGATAACTTTCAGTTGTGCGAAAGCAGGAACAAGATGTTGTTGATAAAATTTACCAATGGAAAGCGGTTTTGCCGCATCTCCATTTTCATCAAACCAGGTTACTCCTGTCAACCCATTTATTCCCTTATCTTTTTTATTCATGGACAACAAAAAATCTCGAATAGCGTGTCGTTCTTTCTTGAGATCTTGAATCTTTCCAGAGATCTGTGTTTTTTGTATTGCGTGAATCATAATTTTAGCCGCATCATATGCAAAAGCAGCTCGCCAATCGGGGGCATCATCATAAATTTCCATATATTTTTGCTTAAAAACTTGAGCAGATTTATTGGCGATGTCATACATAAATGGTGTTGCGACAAAAACATTATTCGTATAATAACCAGGATTCAATTTTTCTAATGTGAATTCTATCATTTGTTTGACAAAAGATTTTCCAGAAAAGGCATCCGGGAGCAAAATGAGATGGTTCATCCTGGATTCTCGCATCATTTTTATTAACTGGATTCCTTCAGGCGCATGTGAAGCAATAAAAATGAGTGTGTCATCCTCTATTTTTGGGTCTTTGCGTATGGATTGAACGATATTATTTAATTGTTCGTTCAGTGATTTATTTTGTGTATTAAATGCATACTTTCTGTGAACGTTACAATGCAACCGCTTTATCTTTTGCTCAAATATATCCGCCAGATAAGAACCATAAGCTTGTGTTTCGTGAATTAAAATGAATTGTTTTTTTTGAAGTATTTTGACAGCATAATTCGCGAGAAATCTTGCCTGATAATTATCATGAAATGTTACCCTAAAATACCAGGGGTTGTTCAACGTGACATCAATATTGGTTGAAGTGGGCGAAATTGCAGGGAGGCCATGTTTTTTATAAACCGCGCCGCCAGCAATAGAGCAAGAGCTATAGTGGTGTCCAATCACTCCCACTGCACGTTGGATCTGTATTATTTCTTTGGCTCTTTTTGTGGCAAGTTGACTTTGATTAGAATCATCATAGATATCCAATCGAATATGTTTACCATTCACCCCGCCCTGCTGGTTAACTTCATCAATCATCATACGAACACCATTCAAATATGCGTTTCCACAGGATGAGGATTCTCCTGTTAAAGGGGCAACAAGCGCAAGGTGTATATTTGAGGTATCATACTGTTCGCAGGAAAGCGAAAATATCAAAAAGCAAAGGGTAAAGATACCCAATAATTTTTTATGATCAATCATTTACTCTCTTTTGGGTTACAGTTTTTTTTTCAATTTCAATCAATGAATTGCAAAATTATTGCCAAGGAATGCGCGAAAAATAAGTTACCCATTTATTAATGCGCGACTGTTCAATAATTTAGCATCAAGCATATGCGTATCAAACTTTTCATTTTTGATTTTGAAATAGAATTTTCTATAATCAGGATTAATTTTACTCTGACCCCAATTACTTTACGA
>Ga0272440_1000873_pt1 | contig 25363 bp, 11 predicted proteins | sample SSMMMBAug17_FD_192440 | JGI IMG/M metagenome (GOLD analysis project Ga0272440, IMG submission 192440) | Marine sediment archaeal communities from Little Sippewissett salt marsh, Falmouth, MA, United States - SSM-MMB-Aug17 | ecosystem: Environmental > Aquatic > Marine > Wetlands > Sediment ...
ATTTACGAGCAGCCGGATATACTCAGCTTGATCAGTAATCCAGTTTATCAATCGTTTGTCGCGAAAAAACTGCAACAAGAAATAAATGCAAAAGAATCTGCTATAAAAATTGCTGAGCAGGAACGACTGGCTAAGGACGATGCCTTACAAATAGCAGAACAAGAGCGGAAAGCTAAGGACGATGCCTTACAAAAAGCTGAACAAGAGCGTATTGCTAAAGAAAAACTCGAACAGTTATTGAAAGATAAAGGCATTGAATTCTAAATGTTTATCCGGTATTGATAAAAAAACAAATACAGGGACGAGCGGCCATTTTTTTTTAGGAATGCGCCCTTTATCGCATTATTACCCGCCAATTCCCACCATTTGATCATTAACAGTATTATTATTTATATGAGAAACGGGTTTGAGTTGAACAGCCGCCTTTATCAAATTTTGAATGTCAGCATCAGAACAACCATTTCTTAGGGGGGTCCTGATCTCAATTGTTTTGTCTGATAACAGGCATGCACGTATATGTCCATTGGCAGTCAGGCGAATCCGATTGCATGTCTGGCAAAAATGATGACTGATTGCATGAATAAATCCAATTTCGCCGAGGCCTGATTCCAATTTATAGCGATCGGCCGGACCATCATGAAAAAATCTTTGAACAGGAATGAGTGGGCCAAAGTGTTTTTCAATATTTGTTTTGATTGTTGCCGCACTGACGAATCGCCTGTTATATAGATCAGGGTGCCCGACAGGCATCATTTCAATAAAGCGTACCCAAAAGGGATATTTGCGGGTTAATTGTGCCAGTGCCCCCCATTCGTCATCATTGATGCCATTCATTGCAACTACATTGAGTTTTATCGGGTTAATTCCAGCTTCATGCGCTGCAATCAATCCATTCCATACTTGATCCCAGCGATTGGTGCCAGTGATCATTTGATATTTTTGGGGATTCAATGTGTCTAAGCTGATATTGATGCGATCTATTCCGGCATCAGTAATATCTTGTATGTGACGTTCAAGCAAGATCCCATTGCTTGTAAAGGAAATATCTTCAAGTTCTTTAAGGGATGTAAGTTCGTTTAACAAAGCGAATACCCCCCTTCTTACAAGCGGTTCGCCACCAGTGATTCGAACTTTTTTTATGCCCATTGGAATTGCTGTTTTAATGATACGTAAGATCTCTTCATAGCTTAGAATTTCTTTATGATTAAGCTTTTGAAAAACAGGCCCGGTACGACAATAAATGCATCGCAGATTACAACGATCTGTAATCGATACGCGCAGGTAATTGAGTTGTCTTTGATATCGATCTATTAGATTCATAGCTTAGGAGTTGTTCCTTTTATCAGTATTCATGGGTAGGTTAGCAATGGAGCAAGGGTTGAGCAAATCATGTTTGAAATCTGCTCAACCTGATTCGGGTATGTTATTGCTTGATCTTTATCTGTTTTAAAAAATGAGAGTAGGCTTACTGTATGACAGTTTCCACCCGACGATTCATCGCTCGATTTTCTTCAGTATCATTTGGCGCTGCCGGTTGTGTAATGCCAAATCCTTTTGAAGAAAGTTGATTCGCTGAAACCCCTCCCTGAATTAAAACTTTCTTTACATTATTTGCCCGCTTTTCTGACAGACTTTGATTGTATTCCACTGTACCGGTGCTATCTGCATGCCCCTGTAATTCTACGCGCAAATAAGGATTGGAGTTAAAAACCTTCACAGCATCCAATAATTTTTGTTTGTCTTGAATGTTTACATTTGCTTTATTCCAATCAAAAAAGAGTTCATGAATATTCCAGCAACCACTCGAATCAACAACAGCGCCATCAGGTGTTCTGTTGCATCGATCCGCATCATTGGAAACACCATCACCATCAGCATCAGCCCCCTGTATATCCATCTCAACCAGTCCTTTCTGAGATCCGGTAAAAAAGATACTTTGAACAAATGCTTTCATTGCCGCTTTGGAATTTAACTTACTGGCAGCAATCGCAAAACCACATGATGCCTTCTCTGGCAACTGATTTAAATATGTGGCACCTTTTGGATGATTTCCCACACGAATGGTATACAAACAAAGTCGGTTCCCCATATCCGAGGCTAATATCTCGGTGGATTTCAATGCATAATTGTTACTGGACATACCATCACTGATAATAATCATTGCAATATTTCCTGATGCGGCCTTCAGATCATATTTACCTGCATTTATTGCTGCACTCATGGAAATATTACCTTTGGCAGTTGTCACGTCATTTACAGCTACTTGAAATTTATGTGGATTGTGCCGTGATAGTCCACAAATTAATTGCGTTGTATTGGCAACTGTTCTCAGTCCACTGGTAAATTCTAGCCCCTTAAGTTCGTGGTTTAACATGGTCAGGATATTTTTGGATACATCCAGTTTTTTCTGACCAAACGCCTGATCATTTAGTGTTGATGTGGCATCAAATATTACCAGTAACGTTTCGATTTTTTGAACGGAATCAGTTTGAATGCCTGGATCAATTTTCTTTTTTCCAAAAAAAGAACACGCTGACATAAGCACACACATCACAAAAATGACAGTTAATTTGCCCCAATTTCTCATCTTAAATAATCTCCTTTTGTTTTTTTCAAATAAGTTCCAAAATAACCGATTTGCCATTCTCTTTTCCATAATCCAACTAAAAAAGCAAATAACGAATCGTTAATTTTGGTTATCAAACATATTATATTCGCGCACTATATTAAACATTTGTGAAATGTCAATATATTTATTCTAGAATATTATTAATCTTTTGAAAAAAATATTATAATTATTGACTTTTTTGTTATTGCGAGAAAAGAAATTTAAAATTAGTCTGTTTAATTCATATTTTCAACATTTGTTTTCAACAAACAACATGCAATCCGATGATTGGGATGTCCATTCTGATCATATGAAATATTTCCCGGCTGAACCAATTTATTCATAACACATCCTTCTGGAATATCCAGATAAAACAATTGGCGCTCATTTATCGGTGGCATAGAGTGAAGGTTTTTATCTTTAATACAGTAACTATGAATCGGATAGTCCTCACACAGCGGGCATTGATATACACGGCCATTGGGAAACACAAAAAAATGTTCGGATACACGACCGGCGCACTCAAACGTTTCATCAGACTCAAGAAAAACTTTTGGATATGTTACAGATATTCCAAGATCCGCAACTTTCTTTGCAACAGGAGGCACATGTGTCATCCATTCTTCATATGCGACCTGCAAATTTTGTTTAGGGTGAATATGCGCTGATTTTCCGCGAATACCAATTATTTGAATAAAAAATTTTTGAATATTTAAAGGGGCGATCAATGATGGTATCATGTGCAATGCCTGGATATTCAATGCACTCACAGTATATATCAGGCTGACTGAAAAGCCTTTATTTCTGGTATCCTGAATGCCCTGAATGCAACGTTCAAAAGATCCATTGCCACGAATGTGATCGTTTATCAATGCATCTGGACCATCAAGGCTGAAACTAAAAAAATCAACATCACCTGTTGACACCTTATCGAGAATGTTACAAAACAAATATCCATTGGTATCCACAGTTATGGAGCGGTACCCAATTTTTCTCGCATATTTGATTGTTGCGGGTAACTCAGGATGAAGGGTTGGTTCTCCGCCCAGTAAAACCAGATCAGTATTATCTTTGATAAAAAGATCCAACCATTTAATGATGGTTCCTAAAGGAATCGTGCCAGAACCATGCTGTTTGGGATCAATATAACAATGTTGACAGGATAGATTACATTGCGTTGTGATATGCAAAAACACACTACGTGTATTGCGCTTGAATTGTATTGTCGGTTTCATTGAACTTCTAAAGAATCCTTCGCAATGTTCTCATCAAATGATACAGGATATGAACCATCAAAACACGCCTTACAAAAGTTTGTTTCAGGCTGAGGTGTACAGGTAGATTTTAATAGCCCCTCTATACTGATATAATGAAGGCTATCCAAACCAAGAAAATCTTTTAGTTCTGTCTCTGTTTTACTGGCAGCTATTAACTCCCCTCGAGTAGAAAAGTCAATACCATAATGGCAGGGATATCTATGCGGTGGACTGCTGACACGCATATGAATTTTATTGACACCCAGCTCACGAAGTGTTTTCACCCGTGTCTTTATCGTTGTACCGCGAATGATAGAATCTTCAATAATGATGATGTCTTTTCCCTTTAACACTTCTTTTATTGGATTCAGCTTGACGCGAACACTAAAGTCCCGCATACTTTGAGTGGGTTGAATAAACGTTCGTCCCACATAATGATTGCGGATCATGCCCATTTCAAATGGAATGCCCGATGTTTCTGAATAACCAATGGCAGCATATGTGCCAGAATCAGGAAATGGCATGACCAAATCAGCATCAACCGGTGCTTCTTCTGCAAGGCATCGTCCATGTGCTTTTCGAATTTGATACACATTTTTTCCATCAAAGGTGCTATCCGGCCGGGCAAAATAAATATACTCAAAAATACAAAACGCCCGCTGTTTACCTTTGGGCAATTGTATCGACTTAATTCCTGAATCACTGATAATTACAATTTCACCGGGTTCCAACTCACGAATAAAATTTGCTTGAACCAGATCCAAAGCACATGTTTCAGAGGCCAAAACCGGTTTTCCCTGCAATTCTCCCAGACATAATGGCCGGAACCCATAAGGATCGCGTATGCCTACCAGTTCACCTTTGCTTGTCAACAAAACAAAAGAAAAAGCACCTTTCATGCATGAAACTGAGCTGATCAAAGCGGATTCAAGGCCCAATTTCATATTTTTAACAAGCAAATGCAAAAATAGTTCGCTATCAGTTGTGCTTTGTAGAATGGACCCGGAATCTTCAAGCTGATTTTTTATTTCCAGTGCATTGACCAGATTGCCATTATGCGCCACTGCATAAGTTCTTTTCCGATGACGTACCATAAATGGTTGTGCATTAATAAGTGTGGAGCCGCCAGTTGTAGAGTAGCGCACCTGACCAATGGCAGAATGGCCTTTTAATGATTCCAAATGCTTGAGGGTAAAAACATCTGAAACCAAACCCATGTTTTTATATGTTTGTACACCATTGCCATCAAAAACAGCAATGCCTGCGCTTTCCTGGCCGCGATGCTGAAGTGCATACAGACCAAAATATGAAAGTTTTGCCGCTTCGGGATGGTTATATATTCCAAAAATACCACAGGATTCCCTGGGTTTTTCAAAAGCATCATCAGGTTTATTATCCATCTTTTATCTCTAAATTTATGATTTTGTTGGGTATCAAATATATAATGATAAATCCTAGGAATACTCGAAAAATAACTTCACCTTTTTCGTTGCCACGATCTGTATATGAATGCATCTCGTTGCCAGGCTTTACGTGGAATGAATCTGGGAAACGCCGCGTCCCTTGTTATTGTCTTGTTGACGTCCAATGAATGGACAACACACATGAGCCAGAGAGTCCAGGATACGTTTCCACGCTGAGTGTGGGAAAGAGTTTCCCTGATTGGGAATTTATTTTTGGAGATTTCCTTTACATACAAAGCACGATTGTATAGACATAATATTAGCAAAAAGCAAGATGATTTTCACAAAAGGATATGAATTATTGAATTATTAGTGTCGGTCTGTTTAAATTTTAATTCATCTGATCAAGATGGACATCAATCATATTTTTTAAATGATCTTTCCCATAAGGTTTTGTCAGATAGCCATTAACGCCAGCATCTATACATGCCAGTTTATCACTTTTTAGATCTGATGCAGTGATAACAATAATTTTAATATCATGATTCATCACATTCGATTCCGGATTCCGAATAATTTGTGTCAGCTCAATAGCAGACATATCTGGCATAAAGAGATCAGTCAGGACAAACAGATAATCTTTTTGCGCCAGTTTCGCCAGGGCTTCAGTGCAATTGATAGCAATATCGGGCATAAAACCAAGTTCTTTTACATTGTTTTCTGCAATTAATCGGTTAATAACTTCATCATCAACAATCAATATCTCATTTGTCCGGAATTGTATTTCAGGCCGTTTTTCCTCAACTCTTTTAAATGAAATCGTTTGTTCCAGTAAATTTAACAGCGCACCATAATGGACCGGTTGGCAGAGAACATCATGAAAAGCAACCGGTCGATCTGTGCCAATCTTTTTTAAAAGAACCCATCTGGTATTCATTGTTGCAGGGTTGACCTGGAGTCGGTCTTTAATACATGAAATGTCTTCATCATAGGTGGCTAGATCGATAAACATAAATTTACATTCTGTCTGGTTCATATTGAGTTCTCTCAGCACTGAAAAAGTATCAATAGAATCTTTGGCTTCATGACAGTGACAATCAAATGTTTTCAAAAGATGAACAAACGCCTGTCTTGATTTATCATGGGGATGAATAACCAAAACATCAATTTGTTCGGTCGTTTCTTTCAGCGCCTGATGATCGGATCCAATATTATGCGCTGGCAGCAATGCGGAAAACTCGAATGTTGATCCTATACCTTCAACACTTTTAACTTGAATATGACCATGCATTAACTCAACAAGTTGTTTTGATATCGATAGACCCAGTCCGGTCCCGCCATATTTTCGTGTTGTAGAGGGTTCAAGTTGAGAATATGGTTTGAACATTTTATTCAGTCGATCTGTGGCAATGCCTTTTCCTGTATCCTGTACTGAAAAATGGAGCGTATCTTCAGATTGCCTGCTTACGAAAATGGACACCTCTCCATCATTGGTAAATTTGATTGCATTATTAATCAGATTGATAATTATTTGTCGCAACCGGTTGGGATCTCCGATAACTGTTGTATGAAGATCTTCTGGAATAATGCAGGCATATTCAAGACCTTTTTTATATGCCTCAATGGAATAAATGTCGGATATATTTTCAAGCAATTCTCTCAAGTCAAATTGAATTTGTTCCAGATCTAATTGTTTTGCTTCGATTTTGGATAAATCCAAAAGATCGTTAATGAGACAAAGCAACGAGGTTCCTGCTTGTTGGGCTGTTTTGATATAGTCTTTTTGTATGTTTGTCAGTTCTGTTTTAAGCAGGAGATTCATAATATTCTGAATGCCATTCATTGGAGACCGGATATCATGACTGATATTGGCTAAAAAATCACTTTTTGCAGCATTGGCTTTTTCTGCGCGCTTGATTGCATCCTGAAGTGCAACCTGTGTTTTGACACGCATCAGCAATTCTTGATTGTTAAAAGGCTTTGTAACATAATCTACAGCACCAATTTCAAAACCTTTAACAATATCTTCAGTTTGGTGTTTGGCAGTTAGAAAGATCACAGGAATGTCTGCTGTTTCAGCCTTTGATTTGAGAATGCGACAGATTTCAAACCCATCAATGTCAGGCATCATAATATCTAAAAGTACAAGAACCGGTTGATTTTTTTCAATTGCATGTACCGCCTTTTTGCTGTCAGTCAATGCCAGGATACGATATCCATTTTGTTTTAAAACCTGACCTAACAATTGAATATTTTTTGGTATATCATCAACAATGACAATAAGTGGAGTTTCCATGGGCCTCCCAGCGGAAATGTAATCGTTCCAAATTATTTCCAATTATTTTATAAACAGAGAAAACCTCTTCAGGATTTCCGACAATTGTTCAATATCAAACATTTCAGCCAGAGAAAGAATGTTATCTGCCCAATCAATAACTGGCTTACAGTTGTATGAAGTGCTGATTGTTTTTATTTCATTTGCAATATTCTCAATTTCATCAACCAGGATGCCTTCATTAATATGTATATTTATTTGTGGTTCATAGCCTTTAATTTTTTCTATCAGTTCAGATGGAATTGTGTTACAGGCATCCAGAAGTGTTTCAGTCTGACTGGATATTTGATCATCAAAAGGCGTTGCAAAAGGGATAAAGTTTTTTAAACATTCGATCACTGCTTTTTGACTGACAGGCTTGGTAAGATAATCATCATATTTCACAGATTCTAAGTCTGTTGAAAGTCCTTTCATGGCAGATGCAGAAAGGATGATTACCGGAATATTACATGTCATATCATCTGCTTTTAGTTTTTGAGTGGCCTCAAATCCATCCATTTCAGGCATCTTGATATCCATGAAAATGATATCTGGTTGAAAGGCCTTTGCCTTTTCAATTGCCTCCAACCCATTCATGGCTGTATCTACGTGAAAATGAAAATCTTCCAAAAAACTTTCCATTAAAATCAGGTTGTTTAATATATCATCCACAATCAATATTTTTGCTGGCTCAAAAATTATTTGTTCAATATCATTTTCTTCAACATCAGACGCTGGCTCGATGTTTTCATCATTTGCGGATGCAACCGCTACATCCAGTAGTTCAATTTTAAAAACAGAACCTTTGTTCATTTCACTTGTTAAATGGATTGTACCATTCATCATTTCAATTAGTCTTTTAGTGATTGCCAATCCCAGCCCCGTGCCACCATATTCAGATAATTTTTGTCCATCCTGTTGTCTGAATGCTTCAAAAATAATTTTTTGCTGATCTTCCGGAATTCCGACACCAGTATCCTGAATGCAAATGATAAGGTTTAGCTTGTTTTCATTATCAGTAAATTCTTTCCTGACAAATACGCTTACAGATCCTTTTTTTGTAAATTTGACCGCATTTCCAAGCAGGTTGATTAAAATCTGTCGCATACGAACGTCATCAAGAATAAGGATATCAGGGAGATCCGGATCAATTTCTAAATGAAAGGATAAGCCTTTGGCCTGTATGCGCTGAGAAAAGGTGAGACGCATTTCTTGAAGAATTGTTCTGAGAGAAACATTGGAATATTGCAGGTCCAATTTTTCAGCTTCAATTTTTGAAAGATCCAGAATATCATTAATCAGAACCAGAAGTGTAGTGCCACTGCTAACAATGGCTTGCAGAAAATTTTTGTGTTTTTTCTGTGTCAGATCTTTTTTCAGCAGTTCAGAAAAACCAATAATGGAATTGAGTGGGGTTCTAATTTCATGACTCATGTTTGCCAGAAATTGAGACTTGGTTTGATTGGCAGTAATGGCTTCCTGTTCGGCGCGTAAACGTGTTTCTACCTCAATCTTCATTTGCGCAATAGTTTCCTGAAGCTCTCTGGTGCGATCCTCTACAGTTTTTTTCAATAGTTTCTGATTTTCACTGATTTTGCTCAACATATAATCCATTGCTATTTTTACTGCCATAATTTCTTTTGTTATTGGAGCGCTTAGTTTCGGCAGCGGTGTCAGCGTTTGAATATTTTGTACTTTAAGGTGAAACGCGATCTGTGAAAAGGGTCTGATCATCATGGAGGTAATCCACCAGAAAAGAGTGATGATGACAACAATGGTTATAATACCAAATAGAAAGTTTAACTGAATATTTTTTTCAATATAATTGATAAATTGACTATTTATGGTAAAATATGCCGAACCAATTAAATCTTTCGTTGATGGCGAATATAAAAGCAGTTCTGTTTCGATACAATCATTACAGATAAAACTTGAAGCAGAGACATCAAAGTTTTTATAGCCATCAGCCGAACCATCATGAAAGGGCTGATCAAAAGTGTCATAATCCATCACCAGACGAATCCCAACCAGAAATTGATAGTGGGTTTTTGAATCCTTCAGCAGTAAGATACTTCCCATAAAGTTTTTTAATTTTTGTGGCGTCAGTGTGTCGCGATGTGAATCTATATATGTTTCCAGTCGAAACGCCTGGATCTGTGAAAGAGCTGTAATACTGGATCTCGTATTATTTCTGATCTCAGGAAGCAATACATAATTCCAATAAACAACTGAAAAACATGTAAATATGAAGCCCAATCCAATAAACATGAATAATATCGATAAACGAAGTGGAATATATTTTTTTTCTTTTTTACTCATATTTTTTTGAAACTCTTAAAAAAAAGGCTTTCATCTTGATTTCTGCAAGAACAAGTGTTTTCGAATTAATGTAAGGAACGATTTTTTCTGTAATATAAATACCACCTGTAACCCCCTTTTCAACATCACCTTCAAAGGGAGAAAAAACAATGAAATGGTTGTCGATACTTTTTTTTATGATTGATACCAGGGGGAGCATAGGTTCGGCAATAAATATTCCGGCAATAGATTGATCTTCAGAATATTCAATGTCATCTACAGATAACATATTGACTTTAATCGGTATACCGCGTATTTTTTCCAGATTTTTTAAGCGATTTGCCATATCATTGGCGGTTTTTTTATCGTATTGATAGGCAATGACAACATGAAGCAGGTTGTCTTCTCCAACTTTACTGCGAATATTCTGATCAGATGCCAAAAAACTGGGAAACAAATCAATACCGATTAATTTTCGATCGTTGGAATACACTGTATTGACAGAAATCAATAGAATGACAGTAATCAGAAACACTCGAGTCAGTAATTTTTGGAAATATGTCGAGGAAATTTTAATCATCGGTAAATTCTTTTTTGAAAAATTAAACAAATTTTTTGATAGCCAGGCTCCCATATCATTATTTTATTATGATAAACAAGCATTCGAGGATTACAAAAATAAAGCTATCCATTCATTTGCTTATTGATACATTATTTTCATTTTAATTACAAGGCAAAAAATATAAAATTATGTTTTGGTTGTTATTCAGACAATACCAGACGTCAGGTAACAACTGATACGCAATTTATTTCTGAAAAATCAAAGTTGGATAATAATAAAATATTTACAATGAGAATCTTATCGTAACAATTGTAAATGGTCTTGACGTTTTTCCATTACCATGTATAATTATAAAGATGAGAATTCAAAATTGGGCGTAGATTCTTTTTAAAAAGTATCAAATATGTTACAATCTGAATATCCGATTTATGTGGCGCACTTACAGGGCTTATAATGTATTTTGATTTTTTCCCAGGGCGTTTCCCGGGGCTGGTATATAATGCCCTATCAGGGCTAAAAAAAATGCCCCTTTTTTATAATGCGCCCAAGCCATAATCATCTTCAGGAGCGAAAATGTCAGACAACAAGAATCCTATTTACATCAATGTGGCGATTGCCGTCCCAATCGATCAGACATATACATACAAAGTGCCCGAGTCTTTTGTTCAATCCTGCAGGACAGGTGTTCGGGTTATGGTGCCTTTTGGACGACAGACACTTTCAGGCTACTGTCTTGAAACAACCAACGAGATCAATTATGATAAAATCAAAAATATACTTGATGTGCTGGATGAAACGCCTTTATTCTATCCAGATATGCTGCCTTTATTTTCGTGGATGGCACAATATTACTTCTTTCCCATTGGCCAAGTGATTAAAAGCTGCCTGCCTGATGGTCTTTCTGTTATTACTTCAAATACTGCCAAAATTACGACTTCTGGTCGGGAAATGATTCAATCGGACAAAATTTCACCCATAGAGCAAAAGGTATTACTGTATCTGGATAAAGGCCGACAAGCTGTCAAAAATATTCGGAAACATATGAAAAACAAGCTGCCCATGTCCTGTATCCGGCGATTGGAGCGCCTGGCGTATATTCAAATCGAAAAAAAAGATATTCGCGGTTCGGCTGCACCCAAATATGTTCAATATATTCGTCCCAAAAAATCTGATGATATGGATGCATTAACAAAACGTCAAAAAGAATTGGTTTCTGTTGCAAATCAGGCCGGTGAACTATCGGTGACCGACATAAAAAAACAGGGCTTTTCACAGCAATTATTAAAAAAGGTTGAAGAAAAAGGCTTTATTGAATTTTTTGAAAAAGAATTTTACCGCGATCCATTTGGTGAAACCATCCCGCCTGATACCAGTTATCCCATTCCCACAAAACACCAGGCCGAAGCCATTCAAACCATAGATAAACAAATTGGCCAGGGGTTTCAGGTATTTTTGCTTTATGGGGTGACCGGCAGTGGCAAAACAGAGATATACATGCGTGTTACAGATGCCGCACTCACCAAGTCTCTCACTGCATTGATTCTGGTTCCAGAAATTGCATTGATTACGCAAGTCGAACGTCAGTTTCGCGCACGATTTGGAGATTGTGTCGCTGTGCTTCATAGCCGGTTATCCAATGGGGAGCGATTTGATCAATGGATGCGAATTATCCGAAAACAGGCACGTATTGTCATTGGTGCAAGATCCGCAATATTTGCGCCACTTGAAAATATTGGAATTATTATTGTTGATGAAGAACATGATGCCTCATACAAACAAAGCACACAGTTTCGATATCATGGACGTGATGTTGCAACCATGCGCGGCAAAATGACCAATGCTGTGGTGGTTTTAGGTTCTGCAACACCCTCGATTCAAAACTACTATCATGGCACGCAACATAAATATCAGATCCTCAAGTTACCCCATCGGATTCATAATCGTCCCTTGCCTGTGATTCAGATTGTGGATCTGAAACAAAACCTGGGTATGCGTGGCATCCGCCGGATTATTACACCGGCACTTGAGCATTCCTTAAAAACAACATTTGAAAACAAACAACAAAGTCTGTTGTTTTTAAATAGACGTGGGTTTGCCACTTTACCAGTATGCGCCCAATGCGGTGAAACCATGATGTGCAAAAATTGCGATATTGCCATGATTTTTCATAAAAATATTGGTGCGTATAAATGTCACTATTGTGGTTTTACGCGTCCTCACAATACTCCATGTCCCAATTGTGCCACTGGAACGCTCAAACGCTTGGGATATGGCACGCAGCGACTGGAACAGGATGTCAAGGCTTTATTTCCAGATGCACGTGTGGCGCGAATGGATCAGGATACTACCCAAAAAAAGGGTAGCATGATTCAGATATTGAAAGATCTGCGGGATCATCAAATTGATATCCTCGTTGGGACTCAGATGATTGTGAAAGGCCATGATTTTCCCAATATCACAATGGTTGGAATTATCTGCGCAGATTTATCCTTAAATTTTCCAGACTTTCGATCAGGAGAGCTAACCTATCAATTATTGGCACAGGTATCTGGTCGTGCCGGACGCGGCGAAAAACCCGGACATGTCATATTGCAAACATACAATCCTCATCATTTTATTATTCAAACAGCCAAAAAACAAGATTATGATGAATTTTTTAACTATGAAATCCAGTTTCGAAAAAACTTAAATTATCCGCCATATGCCCGCCTGATTCAAATTACAATTGCCGGTGCTGATGCCGAACATACTGCCTCTTACGCCAGCCAGGTCGGGCAATACTGCCAAAAAGTGAAAGCAACACGTCAAACGTTTACGCATGCTATAGAAGTATTGGGACCTGTGATTGCGCCTGTATCAAGACTGGTCAACCGATTCCGATGGCATATTCTATTGAAAAGTAGATATATTAAGGCCTTGCATGAATATCTTTACTATGTCAAACAGGCTGTGGACACGCATTTGAATGACAAATCTATTCAACTTTATGTTGATGTTGATCCGGTTGTGATGACTTAGGAATTCTATGAAAACAAGTTCCCCATTTTAAAAAATGTTCATCGGGGTTTTTGTTCTGTAGAGACGTAGCATGCTACGTTTCTACGTGCCAAACTATTATACGTTCAAGATAAATGGGGAACTTATTTTTCGATGATTCCTTAGGTATAATTCTCCCCTCAAATTTAGACAGTCCGAATACAAACATTGATATTGTTTCATTACAATTTTTACAAGTGACACGAGCGCCACTGTCTGGTATTTTTGATTCATCAATGCGATAAAGGGCTTCACATCAATTGCATTGACTTTTCATTTCATCTACATTTCTTTGATCCATAGTGAATACGATTTACAAGTCACTAAAACCGATTTTCCCATTAATATGAGATGATGCAGCTCCTCATTTCTTTCATATTTATAGACTTTTATCACAGTCCATATTTGTTAGGTTTCTTTGTTCATAATTTATTGCGATACATTTCCACATCCAATACCAATAAAGTCTTGATCCAATGCATTCTCATTTAAATCTGTGTATCGTCTTGTGCTTTCAATTTCAATCAAAGGCCAGGTTTCACAATTAGTGATTTCTTCAGGAATAAACTGCCAGAATATGCAATCATTATTCAAGCAAGTTTCCAACCCGCCAACATAACGCGCCACTTTTGCAGCATCAAATGCACCAAAATAGCCATCAATATACGCATCTGAAGCAATCTTTTCATGGCAGGTCAGATGGATCAGTTTCACAGCCCCTTTCAATATTTTTATCGCATCCGCCAGATCCAGACTGAACGAATCTGTTTTTGATGCAGTCAATGTATAACTTCCCGGACGAACTGTTGTAAATGCATAGTTACCAGATACATCTGTAATGGTTGAATAGGAATAGGTCCCTGATAATGTCATGATTACGTTTTGAAGATCACTATTGGCTAAATCTGTATAGCGAGCGACATGACCCGATACGATAAAATGAACCTCATTGACAGTTGTTGAAAAAGTGACTGATGTGCTATCAGTGCCATCACTGACAGATATGGTAATTTCTGTTTGGCCGACCTGATATGTATTGGGCGTCACTGTCAGGGTATATAAATCCCCATCATTTGTCAGGGTCAGGTTATTGTTTGAAATTAATGTCTGATCTGCTGATATAACAGTTACCGACAATGTACTTGATTCGGTATCTTGTGCGGTAAATGATACCTGGATAGATTCGCCTTCATTCACACTTTGCGCATTGATCGTTGAAAACTGTGGTATATCATTTACAGCTGAAACAACCAGATCAAATGCAGTGCTGGCTGTCAGCCCTCCGGAATCTTCTGCAATAATGGTAATGGTGGCCAGACCATTTTGATTTTCAACTGGAGTGAGTAAAAAATAATAGTTATCCGACATACAGGTATAGGAAATGGTGTTTGCAGAAACCAGGGTTTCATCAGAGGATATGAATGTCAGCATTAAATCACAGGTATTGGTTTGATAATCATTTATCGTAATGAAGGTAGAAAGAGATGTATCTTCATCAATTGTTTGTTGTGTTATGTCGGTAAACACGGGTGGAGAATCAGGTGTAACTGTAAAAATACCATCTGAAGTGGTTACTGCCTGATTATTGATGATGGCTTTGGATATTGTAATATCAGATGTATCACCCGATGTACCTGTGACAGTAAATTCAAGATTTAAGCATAAACCGGTTCCAGTATAATGACTGGCATTTAATGCAAACACGGCATAAATAATGCCCGAAATATTGGTATTAAATGCATAAAGAAAGTTCTGATTTTCTAACACAGTATCAGTCAAGGAAACATTAGTGGCTGTCAGAACAGCAGGGTCATAAATAATATTCAGTTCTATTGCATTGATATCCATTTCAGTTAAATTATTCATGGTGAGTGGGATCGATATGGCATGTGCATGAGATTGGGTTGATGATGGATGAATGACAAAAAAGTTTTCATTCGAGGCATAAGCATTGTAAATACCTATGAAAAAAATAACAGAAATTATTATTGTGTGTTTAATGGGACGTTTCATAAAAACCACCTTTATGGTTAGTGATTGTTTTATAATCAATCTTTCATATGCTCACGCATTCATAAAGAAATAGAATTTCTTTCTATCTCCTTTTTTTACGCACATGTTACATTGATGTCAAAAAGTGTTTATTAAAACAATTTTTCTTTTATTTTCAATTATTATTTTCTGATTCAATGCTTTTAACAAATTGTTGTAATCCATAAAACATACTGTTTCCCTGTAATTGCCAGGTTGATTTTGTCGGATAAAATGCCAGATAGTTAAGTTGTACCAGCCTGTTTAATTCATGGGATAAATTTTTTTCATCAAATATTTTATTATTAATCAAATGTCTGATGTCTCGCGGTTTAAAATGTTTTTTACTTTGGCAACAAATGAAAATTTCTTCAAGCAATTGGCGCTTTTGTTCACTGAATCCTGAGTAATGTGTAAATCGTTCACAGTTTTCTTCAATTTTTTTTTGAATCATTTCGTTGAGGTCTTCATCAGCGACTTCGTTATTTTTTGAATAAGGCATTAATTTTCCCAAAAGGTTTGATATCTCCCAGATACTCCCCCCGAAATATTTCCAGATCTGATCAATTTGAGAATCTGATAACTGAAATGTTGTGATATCACTTTCAGAATCCAGATGATGTAACCAATATTTTGTATCTGATTCATTTAAATAGTCAACCGCTAAAAAATCTGATGTTTTGGAGAGTTTACTGTCTTCATATATCCGCTTCAAAAAGTATCCATCACTGCTGGCAATAATAACATGACATAAATGAGATTCTTTCGTCATGGCGACAAAAAAATTAAACAATTCTTTTAATAATTCCCTTTGCCCATTCATATAAATATCTTCCAATGCCTGAAGCTCATCAATGATAATAATGGGTCGTTTGCCTTTTTTGACTACTTTTTTCAATTCTATTTCCATAACAACTAATGGATCAAGTGTCTTATTTTCAAGGCTTTTCTTTATTTCTTTTGAAAGTTTGAATACTTTAAGACTGTATTCAGATTTTTGTTTCACTTCTTGTGGTAATTTTGAATAATCTACTTCAAAAAAAGCCTGAATAAAATCAATGTAATTTGCAATTAGAACTTTTCTTAAGTTAAAATGCTTGATATTGAAGTCTTTTTTATTCAAATGTAAATCAATAAATTTCATCAACAATGTTGTTTTTCCGCTGCTTTTGGGGCCATAAATAAATAATATTTCATTGGGTTTTCGATTGATCCAATTGATTAATTCGTTTAATTCTTTTTTTCTATTGATAAAAGCTTCTTTATCTGTATAAACAATCTCTTTTTTATTAAATGACATTGTGTTGTCTCCTTAATTATTTACAACATCGCCTGTATCTTCAAGTATTCACTCTGGTGATAAATATTTCAATGGCGTTTTGAATGTCTGCCGGCCAGTCATCTTCGGTTCAAATTTTTTGATCAAACCCGAAATCAATCTACTTCAATGCTTTCAATAAATTGTTGTAATCCATAAAAAATCGTGTTTCCCTGTAATTGCCAGGTTGATTTTGTCGGATCAAATGCCAGGTAATTGAGTTGTACCAGTCTGTTTAATTCATGAGATAATGCGTTTTCATCATAAATTTTCTTTTTAATCAGTGGTTTCATATCCTGGGGGTCGAAAGAATTCTCTTTTGCACAGCAATGATAAATTTTTTTAAGCAATATTTGTCTGTTCTCGTTAAACCCTGAATAATGTTTAAATCTTGCACAATTTTCTTCAATTTTCATATGAATAAAATTGTTGAGATGTTCATCAGATACTTTATTATTGTTTGAACAAGGTATCAAATCCCCTAAAAGATCAGATATTTCCCAAATGCTTCCGCCGAAATATTTCCAGATTAAATCTATTTGTGGGCCTGTCAGTTTGAATGATGTAATGGCACTTTCATATTTAAGATGGTTCAACCAGTATTTTGTATCTGTTTCAGCAAGATAGTCCACTGCAAAATATTTTGACGTTTTGGAAAGCTTGCTGTCTTCATATATACGTTTCATAAAGTAACCATCGCTGCTGGCAATAATGACATGGCACAAATGAGACTCTTTTGTCATAGCGACAAAAAAATTAAATAATTCCTTTAGTAATTCCCTTTGTCCATTCATATAAATATCTTCCAAGGCCTGAAGTTCATCAATAATAATAACAGGACGTTTGCCATTTTTGACTATTTTTTGAAGTTCTTTTTTCATTACAACAAAAGGATCAAGGATTTTTTTTTCAAGGCTTTGCTTGATTTCCTTTGAAAGTTTGAATACTTTAAGACTGTATTCTGATCTTTGTTTCATTTCTTGTGGCGCTTTTGAATAATCCACTTCAAAAAATGCCTGAATAAAATCAATGTAATTGGCAACCAGAACTTTCCTCAAGTTAAAATGTTTAATATTGAAGTCTTTGCTATTCAAATGTAAATCAATAAATTTCATCAACAATGTTGTTTTTCCGCTGCTTTTGGGGCCATAAATAAATAGAATTTCGTTTGGTACATCATCAATCCTGTCTGACAAGAATTTTAATTCTTTTGTTCGGTTGATAAAAGCAATTTTTCTTTTATATTGAATCTTTTTTGTCATAATTTATCTCCATTTTCTACTTCAATGCTTTTAATAAACTCTTCATTTTTGGGCTTATTCCGAAACATTCCCGCAACCAATCCCAATAAAATTCTGCCCGATAGCATCCCCTGTCAAATCAGTATAACGCCTCGTATCCTCAAACTCAATTAATGGAAAGGTTTCACAACTGGTAAAATTTTCCTTGGCAAACAGCCAAAACGTACAACTGTCATTCAAACAATTATCAAAACCGGCCAGATAGTCGAGTACTTTTGATGCATCATATGCGCCAATATAACCATCAATATTTGCATCTGCAGCAATCTGTCCCAGACAGCTCAGACTAATTTTTCTGACAACTGCTTTGAGTATATTTACAGCATTCGCAATTTCCAGGTTGATATCATCTGATTTTGATGCGGTTAAGGTATAATCCCCTGGCCTTACTGTTGAAAAGGTATAACAACCGGTGGCATCAGTTACCATGCTGTATGAATGCGTACCTGATAATGTCAGGATGACACCTTCAAGATCACTGCCCGCAATATCAGTATACACGGACACATGACCGGCAATCATATAATGGATCTCATTGACTGTGATAGAGAACGTCATGTGGGTCATATCTGTGCCATCATCCACCGAAATGGTAATGTCTGTACTGCCGGCCTGATTTGTCATGGGCATGATGGTCAAAGTGTATGTACTGCCATCATTGGATAACACAATATCGCTATCTTGAATCAGGCTTTGATCGTTGGAAATTGCTGTGACAGACAGTGAAGAATTTTCCGCATCTGTTACTGTCAGGTTTAGCGCAATAGAAGTGCCTTCATTTATGCTTTGTGGATGGATTGTTGAGACTTCCGGTGCATCATTTACTGCTGTAACTGTCAGGCTGAATGATTGCACTGCGGTCATGCCATTGGGATCAGTAACAGTGACCGAAATAAATGATGTTCCAGACTGATTGACTTCTGGTGAAATTGTCAATGTAACAGTTGTTGTTACGACAGAGGCTGACACCAAGTAATCATTTCCATCTGTGGAGACTTGAGTGCCACTGAATAGAATACTGCTTGAGCTGATAAGACTGGTATTAGAAGAAGTGTATGTAATGGTTAAGGCCTGTTCGTTATTGTCGGTTACTGTAAAGCTTATGGCACTTGAGATGGTATCTTCATCCATTGTTAAATCACTTATAGCGCTCATAATGGGAGGTTCTTTTTGTTGCTGCATGCGATATCGAAGTACACGATTATTATTAAAATCAGGTGTCCAGAGATGATTATTTTTGTTATCCATAAATATCCAAAGAGGAAGATTCAATGTTCTTTCAGAAATGCCACCATTATTCGCTGTATTACTTGTAAAATTAGGCTGTCCCAAAACATAATCAGCCGGAGCGCCATTGGATTTATTGCGTATATTATTAAATATTAAAATTCGATTGTTATATGAATCAGCAACATATAATTTACCTGTATTATCCAGGCTCACACTGACACTGTTATTTATATTCTGATTTGTCACACCTGTGATGTCAGCGGTAAAATCAGATTGTCCGATAACTTTGTCCGCATTTGCACCATTGGCCTTTTGTGCCGCGTTTTCAAAACAAAGGACACGATTGTTCGTATAGTCAACAATATAAATATTGCCCGAATTATCCCCAATGATACCATGAGGATGGTTGAAAGCGCTCTGAGTCGTCCCTGTTGAATATGATGTAAAATTTGATTGTCCCAAAACAGCATCTGCATTTGCGCCATTGGGTTTATTTATCGCATCATCAAAACGTAATACTCTATGATTCAGCATATCTGTACCCCATAATCGTCCGGCATGATCAATCCATACTGCGGTTGGTGAATTCAATGTATTTTGATTTGTTCCGGCAGTATAACTTGTAAAATCAGGTTGTCCCAAAACAGCATCTGCATTTGCGCCACTATCTTTTACTGATGCGTCATCAAAACGCAGGATACGATGATTATTTCGATCCGGCAACCACAAGCGGCCAAAAGAATCAACATAAAGACTATCAGGATGATTTATTGTGTTCGCAGCAACATTTCCACCACGATTTGCCTGTCCACTTGTGAAATCAGCCTGGCCAAAAACAGCTTCTGCTGAAGAACCATTGACAGCTGCTGCAACTGAGCTAAAACGTAATACACGATGATTATTTCTGTCGCTGACAAAAACTTTTCCTGTTGTTGGGTCAACAGCTACACCTGGAGGATTGGCAAAAGTGCTGTTTGTTGTTCCCGAATCAATGGAAGTAAAATCCGGTTGCCCCAGAACAATATCCGCTGCTTGATTGTTTACCCAAAAATATGAGCTGTCATCAACATCTGCGACTGCCAGAGCAAAAGAAGTGTTTTCAGCAAGACCTTGTGCATCAGTGATGGTAACAGAAATCGTTGCGGTACCATACTGATCTTGAGCAGGGGTGGCAACAATGGAATATTGACCTGCTTTACATATAGATAATAGATAGTCATCTGGAATAAGCGTTTGATCTGATGACGACATGGTCAAAGTCATACTGCAGGCAGGGGTTTCATCATCTGTGACAGCAAAACGGATAATATCTGTTGTAATGTCTTCCAGCGTTGTCTGATCGGCAATTGAACCTATAACAGGTGGATCATTTACAGAGAGTACAGTAAGCCCGAAAGAATCTACAGCTGTCAAGCCGTGCGAATTCGTAACCTGTACTGTTATAGTTAGTAAACCCCATTGATCTTTCGTGGGGGTCAGTGTAATGGTGCATGAATTGCTGGTATTGAAAAGAGAAGCCCCTCCGGGAATATCAGATTGAATTATCAACGCATTCGAAGACAATCCTGTACCGATAAAATGTGAGGTCACAGAAGTGGTCAGATTGCCATTGTCGTCAGCATAATATAAGTCATTTTCAGTCAGCCCACTTAAGCCTTCAACCACGCCTGAGTTAACGACAGTAACCTGCTCTCCAGCGATTCCATCAGACGATGCAACGCCAATGGGATAAATGCTTGAAAAAGAACCAATGGTTGCAAGTCCATTCCCCCCTGATCCTTTTTTATAAAGCACAACAAATTGCGTATCATTGACCATTTCGCATGAAACATATTCAATGTAAGTGCTGGACCAGAATTCATCAATACCACTCCATGATAGAGTTGTTCCATCCACATCTCCCACAATTGCTTTACCCTTATTTGAAGTATTAAATGCAATGACGATACTTGTGTCATTCATTTTTGACATTGAAATGAATTCTGTAGTTGCGTTATTAAAAACCTGTGGTGTCGCATATGTTATTGCTGTCCCATTGACTTCACCAATAAGAGCTGTTCCCTTTGCGGCATTTCCAAGATCTTGATAGGCAAGGATAAATTGATTTTCATTCATAACAGCCAACGAGAGATGTTGTGTTCTCTGGGTGTTATATGAATATGTGTTCCCCCAGGAAATGCTTGTTCCCGAGACCTCACCAACAACACAGTAACTATTGTCAGAACCTACTTCCTCAGAATGATACGAATACGCCAGCACAAATTTTGATTCATTTAATGCAGCAATTGAATTACTGGAAGCCATGATGTTGTCAATTGTATAATGATCACCATTTGATATGGTCGTTCCAGTAACATTTCCGATTACAACATGAATTAAACTATCGACATTATCGTTGCGATATGCGATAGCAAATGCCGAATCGTTGAGAACTGCCAATGATATATATTCTGATGTATTATAATCCGGATTCATTTCTTTTGGTGTACCAAAAGAAATGGAATTTCCACTGATCTCTCCGATAATAGCGGTTAAACTTTTCAACGTACCCTGTTTTTTATAAACAATTACAACCTTTGAACTGTCCAGAACACCAACTGTGCTCCATTGATCGGTTGATGTTGAAAACGTATATTCATCTCCCCAAATGATACTTGTGCCGTCGAGGGTACCAATTTTTACTTTTATATTTGTGGTTTTATACGCAACAATAAATCTTGAATCATCCAATCTTGCGGCACTATTAAACTCAACACTATCTTCAGTCATTGTATTCGGTGATGTGGTAGAAAAATCGCTGATTAATCCAGCCCCCCCTTTTTGTATGTTACCATTGATATAGGCCACAACATCGCCAGCAACGATTGTTTCTCCCGTTTTGACAATAAATTTCTGTGTGCCTTCCTGAATATAATCCCAGGTGATATCGTCACTTGAAACAATGCTGGTATCACTCGAAACTGCTGATATTGAAATATTGCTGTTATCTGAATCATTGATGAGATAACTTACAGTCAAATATGAATCTTCATTCATGGTTTGACCAGAAACATCTGATATTGTTGGCGCATGAATTTCTTCTGTTACTTCTTTTTTACCCAAAATAAACTCTGTTGCAGAAACTCCTGTAAATGCTGAAATTCCGGTCTTAACCAGCGTTGTCGTTTGTGTATATTGTGTTGATACAACACCTGTCCATGTGTCCGCATGATTGTTTCGACAGGCAATTTGCAGGTTATTGTCATCACTTGCATAAGTATTTCCAGAATAATTGTAAGCGATCTTGTATGTGGGTGATGTCCCCACAGGAAATACACCGTAATAATGATCCGTATCTATTGAGGTATAACCATCTGGAATGGCAGTGGTATTGGGAGATTCACTGACAAGATAGACATGAATACCGCTAAAGGATCCACCATCGCCTGTGGCTGTGAATCGGTCGCCGTCTGAATGGGCAGTGGATACTGAAAAATCAGATTCAATTGTACCTGAATAATCATGAACGCTTATATCACCCAATGCAGCACCAGATGTTTGCCAGTTTGAATTATCCATATTCATCAGTGTACCATCATATCCATTACCGGATAGATCAGGTAAAGCCGTACCGGAAACATTGTCAAATCGATAATAAGCCACCAGGCCTGTTTCATTTCCATTGAGTCTTTGACACATCACATCTCGAACCTCTTCTGTGGAAAGCGCAATATTATAGATTCTTACTTCATCCACTTTTCCATTAAATATAAACGATGGCGTAGATTCTGTCTGACCAGCACCTATGCGTAATGGTGAGGTTGTATTTTGGGAAAAACTTGTTGTTAAAGAATTTTGCAATATACCATTTATATATGCTTTCATCTGTGTACCATCATAGGTCATTGCCAAATGTGTCCACTGGTTCAACACAACGTCTTCCCCAAACATCCATTGCCATGTACCATTACCAACAATGAATTCCCATTTATTCGAGCTACCAGCATAAATAAAATAGCCTGATAGCGAGGAGCCTCGAGATGTTAATGGTGATCTGTTCGTATTTAACCCCCCTTCAATTTTTGTCCATAGTGAAACTGTAAAAATGGCCGGATTTAGGTCTGCATTGTATGGGATTTCTACATAATCATCTGAATCATCAAAATCAAGCGCATTGCCTGCACCAGGCGGTGATACGATTACTGAAAAATATCTTGATGAAGTATTTCCAAAAGCACTGGCATCAACTGTAAATGTGACACGACCATGGACATTGACCACAGGTGTATAATTCACATAAACAGTTTGTTCGGCAGCTGCACTGGATGCATATTCATTGCTATTCGTACCGCTTTCTGCAATAATAATTGATGCATCCGCAACAATGGATTGATCTGACGATGTTATTGTCAGTGAAACCGAACAATCCTGGGCGGTTGTGAATGTAAATGACAATGCATTTTTAGCTGTTTCAGCAGTGTCTGCAATAACAGGCGCATCATTCACACCAGTCACTGTCAGATTAAAACTGCCTGATGCCGTTTCATTGGAGGTATCCTCAACAGTAACAGTAATGGTGATCATACCCACATCTTCATTGAGGGGCGTACCGGAGAAGGTTTGACTGGTATTGTCAAAGGTCAACCATGATGGCAACGGATTCCCATCAGACAGGGTAGCGGTATAAGATAACGTGTCCCCATAAGATAGATCAGCATCGCTGAATGTATTATTTGCCAGTGAAAAGGAATAAGGTGTATCTTCAGTTGTCGTCTGATCTGGAATGAAAATATCAAGCACCGGCGCATCATTGACATTGTCCACTGTCAGATAGAACGTATCCATTGCTGCCAGGTTCAAAGTATCTTCGGCAATAACTGTGATCGTATACATGCCAACATCATAATTGGTCGGTGTGCCTGAAAATTTTCGGTTGTAAATATCAAAGGTCAACCAGAATGGTAATTGGCTGCCATCCGCCTGCATGGCTGTATAGGATATCGTATCTCCATAAGCGACATCATCATCACTGAATGTGTTTGCGGCAAATGTGAACGAATATACCACGTCTTGTGTGGCCGTTTGATCAGCAATGGGATAGTCCAAAACCGGGGATGAATTGGTATTGTTCACATTCAGTACAAAGGTATCGGTGATGGATTCTGATGAGCTATCCGTAGCTGTAACAGTTATGGTGATTGAACCGACATCACTGTGTGTTGGTAAACCAGTAAATTCAAGTGTGGCAGGATCAAAGCTCAACCATCCGGGTAATGCACTGCCATCGAATTGCGTAGCTGTATAGGTCAGGATATCGCCGAAATCAACATCGGTAAAAGTATTGGAAGGAATCGTATATGCGTATGCATTTCCTTCAATGGCAATTCGATCTGCAATGGGATTGGCGACATATGGTGCATCATTAATATTTGTTATCGTCAGAATAAATGATTGCGAGTCCACCATGCCATCAGGGTCTGTCACAGTGATAGTGATTGATGCTGTACCAGATTGATCGATTTCCGGGCAAATATTTAAAGTAACTATGGTTGCTGCTGCTGTGGTTGTAACTGTGTATGTTGCTCCATCGGTGGATACCTGATTTCCTGTAAATGAGATGCTGCTTGCGCTGATCAGGCTGGTATTTGATGAATTGTATATGATGGTCAATTCCTGTTCATTGATATCAGTTACTGTAAAGCTGAGATTGTTGGAAACAGTGTCTTCATCAATGGTGGTATCAGAAATCAAGCTCATTTCAGGCGGTATTTTCGTCATCATGCTGAAGCGGAGCACACGATAATTACTATAATCCGGTACCCATAGATGATTGGCCTGATTATCAAAAAAGATGTAATGCACATTCTTTAATGATTTTTCTGAAATCCCGCCATTGTTCTGTGTATTACTGGTAAAATCAGGTTGTCCAAGTACATAATCTGCGGATGCGCCATCGGCTTTGTTGGCGGCATATTTGAAAATGCTGATGCGTCGGTTATTATTTTCAGCAACATACAGGTGCCCTGC
>Ga0272440_1000874_pt1 | contig 25362 bp, 55 predicted proteins | sample SSMMMBAug17_FD_192440 | JGI IMG/M metagenome (GOLD analysis project Ga0272440, IMG submission 192440) | Marine sediment archaeal communities from Little Sippewissett salt marsh, Falmouth, MA, United States - SSM-MMB-Aug17 | ecosystem: Environmental > Aquatic > Marine > Wetlands > Sediment ...
AATGGATTCAATGGCACTGTATATGGGGCTACATTAGATACGAATAGGTTTGGAGAAGCAAATAGTGCATACTTATTTAATAATTTTGACAGTATTATTTCGTCTGCTTCATTACTAAATGATACAGCTTATTCAATATCATTATGGTTTAAAGATAATACCGGAGGCAGTGTTACTTTCAAAGGCTTGGTGTCATGGGGATCTTCAGTGACAAGCAGAAAACCATACACATTCGTAAATAATTTTAATGGTAACTATCGGTATGCTAATGCAATTATAGGTGCAACAAACTACACATTATTTTCATCCACACAATCGCAACCTGTAAACGAGTGGATTCATTTGGTTTTTGTTTGGTCAAATAACGAATTATCAATTTATATTAATAATGTCAAAGAGACGACTACGTTATCCACGCCATTAGCATCGTTAGATAGTGAACAAAATATGCACATCGGGGGAAGTTCTGACGGTACAACAGCTGGGGGAGGTGTGATAGATGATATTTACATTTTTAATATTGGCCTAACAGCTTCTGAAATAAATGATTTATACACAGAAGGAGGGTGGCCATCGCCATGAAAATAATATTAATAACTTTATTTGTGTTACTTACAGTAGAAGCAAGTACGCAATCTAAAAAGCAGGAAATGTTTATTGCTTCTACTGGATTTGTAGGTGGTGCTTGTATAACACTTGCTCCAGCCTTTCCAGTTTTGTTAGTACCTGGCCTTTGTCTTGTTGCTACGTCAATGATAACAGTTACTTATAAAAAATCATACGGTCCCGGAATGGTTGTAAATTCAGTTAAAATATTAGGTATTGAACTTAAAAGCAAAAAATCATGTGCAAATTACCCGTCTTATTATCAATAATTTTTCTTGTTTCGTGTGATTATTTAGAATTAGACATTACAACAGACTACACAGAATTTAGTTTAAATATTAACCCAAGTAAGCCAGATTTACATAAAATAGATAATATAGTAACTATCGATCAGATAGAATTTGAAATGAATTATTTGGGTGTAAATATAGAAGATATTAAAAGTGTTTCTATTAACGATGCTTTTATAAAAATAACAAACGAAAGTAAAGAAAAAAGCTTCGATAAATATTCACAAATGTATGTTGTATTAGATAATTTAGATACAATTGCATGGAATTACAACGTGCAAAAAAACTCATATAAGGTAGATTTTGAGGTAATAAATAAAAATGCTTTAACATATTTCGAAGGTGATACGCATGTTTTTTCAGTTTATGCACAATTAGATGAGCAAATGTTTGATACACTTTCGTTAAACGTTAAATTAAATTATAAAATAACAATAAAATAATATTTATGAAAACTTTCTATTTATTAACTGTAATATTATTATCTTCATGTGCTAGTTATCAGGTAATTAGTTATAACGAAGTTTTTACGCCTTATGTTGTCGTAGACGTAAAAACAGAAAAAGAGGCTGCAAGGTTAGAAAAAAGGATTGAAAAAAAGACTAAGAAAAACATTTACAGAGATGGTAATAAACTTTATTTCAGGCCAAGTGTAGCAAACGCGAAGAGAAAAATTCTTTTTAAAGAATACGGATATTTTAAAAATAAATATATAAAGCAAATTAAAGATCAGTTATAATGGAGCGGATAAAGGGATATTTAGCATCGGTAGGCTTAATAGGGATAAGCGCAATTGGTTGGACCGATTTAATCCCAGCTTTACAGGTTGTTTCACTCTTAATTGGTATAGGGGTCGGTATTACAACTTTGATATTGCATAGACAAAAATATCTAATAAACAAAAATAATGAGAAAATTAATAAATGACGCGAAGGTATACAAAAACGAAAACGGAATAATATTTTTCGAAACACCAGAAAAAGAATTTTCTGTTTTATGGTTCGCGGACGCTCACATGGACAATCCTAAGTCTGAACTAGGCTTTATGCACAAAACGATAAAAGACAATCAAAACTCTTATATAATATTTGGAGGCGATAACCACGACTTGATGCAATGGAAGATGGACAAGCGAGCTTCTTATTCTGCCATAAAAGAAGAACATAAAGGCGATGACTATTTTAATAGGGTTATTCACACAACACAAAAAGAGATAATAGAGCCTTACAAAGATCGTATCATTTGTTTTACTCGTGGCAACCACGAAACTAGCATAACAAGAAAATTAAACTTTGATTTTTTTGATTTTCTTTTACAGGGTTCAAATATTAATTGTGGTGATTTTTCAGGATATATTAATTTTAGAACAAAAATAGACGATAAAAGACAAAATTCTAAATTGCTTTATTATCAGCACGCGCCATCGACAGGAGGCAAAAGATCAAAAGGGATGCTTTCAGTTGATATAATGCTTGGACAAAGACCATCAGCGGACATAATTTTAAGCGAACATATACACACTACTACTATACACCCAGAAACAGTTGAAGTTGTAAATCGAAATTTTAGTTTAAAAGAAAAACTAATCTGGTTTATATTTGCACCTACATTAAAAGCAGAACATAAGGGTCGCAGAGAGGGTTTTTATCACGAAAAAGTTAAGGCCGGGACCACAACGATAGGAGCAATTAAGCTTAATTTCAAATACAATAAAGACAATAATTTGATGTATGTAAAACCTGAATACGAATTAATGTATAATTGATGGCCTACGATAAAATTCGAAATAAAATATGGAGTATCCTTTTAAAAGGACATAATTCTAAATTGTATGATATTGAAATAGCTAACGAAATAACCGAAATGATTATTAATGACAAAGAGTTAAGAAAAGATATAATTGTTTCAGATTTTCAAAAAGAATTAGATAAACAGGCGAAAAATCAATAAATTTGCGTATATGATTTCAGAAAAAATAAAACTACGAAAACTTAGCCGAATACTTGACGAGTATTCTAAATATTTCGGGAAATTTACAAAAGGTTATGCCGAAATTGCAACCGAAAAAGACAAAGAAGATAATTTAATAGAAGATGAAAATGAATATTTTATAGTAAAATTTGACAATCACGTTATAAAACCTGTAAAAACAAAATTAATTCCTATCGAGGATTTAGACGAAGAAATAAACAGATATAGAGCAAGACTTAAATACAAGCAAGAAAATAAAGAAATGATATTAGAATGAGACCAATTGATGTAGCATTAACAGAATATTACACCGCTGAAGGAAGTGGAATGGAAGATAATCCAGAAGTATTAAAGTATTTTGATTCGATGGGATTAGACGGAAAAAAATTACATGATAGTACTGCGTGGTGTAGTGCATTTATGAATTATTGTCATATTAAGACTCGATATAAACATTCCGGGGAATTAAACGCGCGATCTTGGTTAAGTATTGGCAATAAGGTTAATGTGCCAAAGCTTGGAGATGTTTGTATATTTTGGAGAGAGGACCCATATTTATGGAAAGGGCATGTAGGATTTTATATAAATGAAACTGAATATAGTATTCGTTTATTAGGTGGAAACCAGCAAAATATGGTTCAAATCATAAATTATCCTAAAAAAAGATTGTTAGACATTAGGAGGCCAGTAAAATGAAACTAAATCAAATACCAAAGAACCTAATTTCTGAAACACCAAAACAGGATAAAAAGAAAAGAAATTTGTCTTTAATTGTGGCTGGTGTTGGAATAGGTGCAAGAATAGCTTTATCTTTTACCCCAGCTGCACCTTTAGCATTAGCATCCTTAGCAAGCGAATTAATGTGGGCCGGGTTTGCTGGTTTAGGATTAGCAGGATATTTCCAAAACAAAACTATAAAAAAATAAAATGGAAAAATTAGGAATTGAAAAATTAAAAAGTACTGCATTATTGATTATTAATTTAACTGAAGAAATTGCAGAAAAAACATCGGACGGGAAACTCTCGATCTGGGAGGCTATTACAGTAGCAGGTAAAAACTCTAAAGATATTATCGATGTTATCAGATCAGGTCAGAATATTTTTAACGAATATACTGATTTAGACAGCGAAGAATGGAGAAAGTTAATAGAGTTTGTTGAAATTGAATTAGATTTACAAAACGAAGAAATTGAAGATTTGGTAGAAGATATTTTTGAATGGGTTGCAATAACGGCTAAAATGATTTCTCGCTTTTAGTGTTTTTGTTTTAATAGTGTTTTACCCCTCTCCGGAGGGGTTTTTTTATTCCCTTTTAAATGAATATTTTAAATTATTCCCTTTTAGATGAATTATTCTTTGCAGTCATCTATTCGAACGCAATTTTCTCTAATCCATTTACGAGTTCTGTATGAACCGTTTATTCTGTAACAATAAGAGCCTCCTTTTAAAATCTCTTTTCTTTTGTTAAAATTCAGATCAAACACCTGATTATCAGTCGTTATATAAACATCGTAGCACATCCATTTAACTTTATTGTATATTTCTTTTTGTTTTATTGATGTATCTTCCATGTTGTCAGGTGTTTAATCTGTTAATGTACACATATACGCTAGTTGTAGTGCATTAAAACGACACTACAACAACGTGTATAGTTAATGCCTAAGTAAGTGCTTAACCCAAAGTGTAGTGTCTGTTTGCCCATAATTAAAATATTTTTTTGCCAACGCTCTTTTTCTCACTCATACTTAAAATAAAGTGTGCTGTGATTTTAAAGCATCTAAACTTCTTTGTCCGTTACCAAACCACTTTTCATCAAGTTCAGTTCCTATATAATTTCTGTTTTCTTTATAACAAGCAATCGCAGTAGAAAAACTACCCATAAAGCCATCAAAAATCAAATCACCTTCTTTACTACTATGTAATATTATTTTGCGAATAATATCGTATTCTTTTTGGTGTGGGTGGCTTGTATCTGTATGCTGTACGTGTTTCATTTTCCAAACATTACTCATATCCTTTCTATTATACTTTGCTTTGCCTTTTTCAAGCACCAAACAAACCTCGTACTGGTTTCTAAAACCATAACCCATACCAATATTGTTTTTAACCATTATACAAAGCATACGGTAGTTATAACCGTTATTTACTGCATACTCTTTTATTTGGTTTACAAATTTATGGTTGCTAAACAAGTATAGGCTTGTGTCTTGTTTCATTTTTGGTAATACTGCATCTAAAAAACGGTAGTTAATACTTTCGTCTTCATTGTTTAGTATTTCTTTTTCGTTTCTGCCATAACCAATCCCATCTCCGTAAGGTGGGTCAACTATTACTAAATCCAAACTTTCATCTGGCATTACTGCAATTAAATCAAAGCAGTCTGCATTGTAGATTTTGTTTTTTGCAAAAACAATTTTGCCATCGCTCATAAAAAAATATTTTAATTATTAATTCTGTTCTTAATTCAATCTTTGTGCTTATCAAAGGCACTAACCATACACAATACGTTGTGTACAATAAAAATGCTAGTCTCTCCTAGCAGTCACACCTAAGCTAACTAGTACAACATAGTATCGGACATCGCTCCTTTCGGTTTACGTATGCTACCCGACCTAACACCGTTATACGTGCCTCCCTGTGTCCCACACGCTCTTTTTCTGCCACCGCATTTTTTACAGATACACAACAATGTGTATAAATAATAGCGGTGTTACTGCAATATTTTAAATAACTACTTTTAATCAATCCTTGTAAATATATGAAAGTTTTTGGCTTTAAATCCGCTACTATTCATACACTCGTACGTTATGGCACAATACTACTTTTTACGTGCCTTAAACCTTTCTATATATTCACAAAGTGTAGTTAATACTGCTTCACTCGCTTCTTTTTCGCTCTCGTTGTCATACTTTTCTGCATCTCTTAACAGTTCAAGCATTGTTGCAAATTCTTTTTTTGGTGGTATAGGTGGTACTTCAAGTGGTAATCCTCCAATACTGCTAACTATTTGTTTTTTTCTATTCCAAAACATACCGTACTGTGCCTAACAATTTGTAAAAATAATAGCCGAGTTAAACGATTTATTTAAGCTATTACATATGTTTAATATTCGTTGTAATTTGATAAGTCAGTATTCTAAAACGGCTACTATTCTTACAAGTAGCCGTTATACACAAGCGTAGAAAGTATCGTTCAATTAATCAACACCTGTGCAAATTTGCCATAATTATTTTTGCCCTCGCACGTGTTCTTCGAATAAATCGTACAAGTAATCAGTAAGGTTTTTACCTGCTTTGGCAGCCATTACAGATAATTTATTGGCTGTTGTGCCTTTTTGGTCTAGTTCGCCTTGTATTTTAACGAGTTTTTTCATTAAAATTCCCTCCAAGTTGCTTTTATACCTCTTTTTTTAGGTAAAGTTTCACCTCGCTCAGTCAACTCTTCTAATGCTGCTAAAGCTAAAACATTTGGTGTTTTTTTAACAACAGTTTCATCATAATAAACTTTTACTTCTTTTTTAACTGCTCCTGTTTTTTTGTTTCTGAATGTTACTAAATAAGCTTTCATAATCGTATCTTTTTAAATTTGTTTATGTAAATATATAGCATATATACGACATATACAAATAAAGGTTACAAAAAATAACCCCTTACCTAAAAAATAATTATTACGTCCGTATTTCAAATGTAGTTAAGTGGTTAAACGCCAGTGTATAACACTTTATAAAAATAATAGCCGTATTCGTGGTAATTGAATCGGCTATACATTTATTTAAGTGTGTCATAGGTTGAAATATCCTGCAAGTAATCGGCTACTATTCTTATAATTTTTCGTTATGGCGCATGAACCGCCCGCACAATCGCCTCGTTTAAACAAATTGCTTCCTCTTGTGCTATTTTTATGGCTTGCATGCAATAATGCCTAACTACTATACTTTTATCATCATCGGTATTGTTGACAATTTTAGCGTACTTAACAATCTTCTCAGTTTCTTCAACAGTGTATGGGCTTATTACGCTTAATTCCTCCGCTAAAGTGCTTGGAAAATACACACAATCACGCGCCATAACACTAAATATAAATAATAAAAATTTACTTCGTTTTGCGGTTCTTTCAAGTTCTCTGCCAAAATTGAGGCAAGCTAAACGGAACTGCATAAAAGCTCCTATACTGGTGTTTAAGTGAATTAATTGTCTTTGTTCTAAATTGTAATATGGTTTCTTCATGTCCGTAAATTTTTACTATTCATACATTAACCGTTATATACAAGGCTACATTCGTACTAACGGAGTAACCCAAACACCTGTTTCATTGCAGTATTTCTTTTCTATAATCCTATCAATAGCAAATGCAGGCTCAAATATTGGGTAAGCACTTGCTAATGTGTAATTTTTACCATTTGTTGTATTTAATTGTTACTACACATAGCCTTGTCCATCATTCACCTCCTAAACTTTCGCCTCCAAAATAACCGGCAACTATATTAAATTCTCTTATAGAGTTTTTTCTAACTTGTCTTTCTAATTCGTCAATAGATTTTAAATAAACATAAGCGTGTTTTTTAAATTCCTTTTGTTTTTTAATGCTTAATTCTATTTTATTTATCTTTAATTCCAATCTGTTTTTTGCAGATTCAAGCTTATTATTCCATTGTAACATTACAATGTTAAATACTATGCTTATTATTAATATTGTTTTCATTTAATTGTTTATCTAAAATTTTTTGAATTGAGTTTAATAAATTATCTATCTTTTTTCGATACTTTTTCGGACATCTTAACTCACCATGCAGATGAGCTATATTAGTTTTATTACAAGTAAAGTACTCGCTTAAAACGGTCCATTTAATTAAGTCTTTTGCTTTTATCATATTTATTGTTTTAAATTTGATTCAAATATATAAAAAACTTTTTAAATAAAAAACAAAAAAATATTATAAAATAATTTGCAGTTAATAAAATTTATATTATCTTAGTAGAGCAATTGAGGATAACCTCACAAAACATAAAAAACAGAAATTATGAAAACAAAAATTAAAAACATCGAAGACAAATCTTTAAGAGAAAAAGTTATAAATACACACGGAGTTAATGCTTATAAAGCAGCCCCTACAAGTGAAGTTCTTGAAATGGAATGTTATATATATAAGTTTAATGTAGAAAACGAAGGTGAATTTGAATATGTATTTATTCCGGAAAATAAATACACAATTGATGGATGTGTCGGAATAATAAATAATAGCAATTTCGTTTATAAAGTAGAGGCTGAAGAATTACGAAAAGAAGCAATTGAAATAATTAACAAGTAATAATATTAACATGAAAACATCAAAAAAATATAATGTAGCTGGTCAAATAATCAGTGCTAATACCAAAAAAGAAGCAGTTGAGAAATATATTTATTATCGAGATAATTGCTTTATGAGTAATTGCAATCGCAAATTTTCAACGCTATATAGATTAGCATTTTAAATGAATATTAAGCAACTTAAAAAAGAACTCGGATTAAAGGATAAAAACCTTGCCGAGTTCTTCGGATTAAATCCGGTAAGCTATTATAAAATCTCGGCCCGAAAAAGATACGAAGAAAGTTTTATTCAATGCATAATTATAAAATTTAAACACTATGAAAACAGAGAAAATTTACGCTTTAATTAAAGAACATGCTGTCAAAAATACAATAACTTGGCAGCGAGGTAACGAAGAATTTAGTAAAAATGGATTAGACATTTACTATGAATATTCTAATTGTTTTGATGTAGAAGAAAAAATTTTTAACGACATGCAAAAAGAAATTGAAGTTTCAGGGTCCTTAGAAATATACAATATTAAAGTATTTAAAAACGAAATCGAAACTGAATTAGAAGGTTTCACAATAGAAAGCACGGAGTTATGAGAACTTACATTTGCGAAAATTGCGGAGAGACAGTATACGGCAAGTTAAAAACTTGTACGGTATGTGGAAGTGAAAACCTATACGAAATTAAGTCTTTTGATTTATTCGTTGAACTATCAGAATTAACAAAACCAATAAATTTAAACTAATGAATAGGCTCAAACAACATGAAAACTGTATTGAAATACTAGAGGCCATTGAACGATTTGAAAGGTTTAAATCTGACAAAAAATACAGTATATTTTTTCATTCTAATTATTTTACAGGAATGAAAAAGAAGCTTAGACACGAAATAGAAATTTACGAAATGTGTATTAAAAGACTAGAAGAACGTTATAAAAAACAATTAAATAAATTAATTAAATTTTAAAATTATGGCAATTAACGCAACAAACACAGGCAATGCAATCGAATTAATTCCCCCAGGAAGTTATGTAGCAAGATGTTATTCTATGATTCATATAGGAACTATTAATGTAGAATATCAAGGGCAGACAAAGATGCTAAACAAAGTAAGGCTAACTTTCGAACTGCCGACAGAGTTAAGAGTGTTTAACGAAGAGAAAGGAGAGCAGCCAATGGTAAAAAGTAAGGAATTTACTTTGTCTATGCACGAAAAAAGCACGTTAAGGCAATTTTTAGAATCATGGCGAGGAAAAGGATTTACAGACGAAGAAAGTAAGTTATTTGACATAACCAAACTTTTGGGAATTGATTGTATGCTTTCAATCATACATAAAGAATCAAAAAACGGTGGTAATTATGCCGATATTAGTAGCATTTCAAGAATTCCTAAAGGTATGAAATGTCCGCCACAAGTAAACGAAAATTTTGAGTTTAATTTTGAAGATAAATTCAATATTCAAGTATTAGAAAGTTTTCCTGATTTTATAAAAGATAAGATCAAATCCAGTCAAGAGTACATTAAAATAACAGGTGATTTAGAGGAAATTGAATTACAAAAAGAAGATGAAGATTTACCGTTTTAATTTAAAAATTATGAGTATAATTAAAAACACTTATGTAGAAATAGAGCAGCTTCAAATAGAAGCGATAGAAGGTAATATAAACGAGCTGGATGCGTATATACAGCTCTCAGACCTTGAAAAAAAAGTAAAAGAAGTAAAAGAAGGATTAAAAGATTATGCCTTAACTCAGTGTAGAAAATATCAAGAAAAAAGTTTCGTTCATTCTGGAAGAAAAATCCAGATTAGAAACACAAAACGATGGAGTTATAAGCACGCTAAAGCATGGCAAAAAATTACAGAGGAAAGGAAAACGCTTGAAATGAAAATGCAAGCAGCAAATTTAGCCGGATTGGACACTGATTCTGAAACAGGCGAAACAATAACACCTGCACAGTATGTGACAGTTGAAACTATAGCGATAGGATCATGAGCGAATACGACAACTTTATGTACGATTTGAATCCTAAAGGCTTTCAGCGATTAGTCAGGCTAATTTTAACGATAATAGCAGTTTCCATAATCACAATGTTGTTATTAAAATGTTCAGCTACACAGACATATTAAAAGCCTGCGAATATGCACAATTGCCGGAAAAGTTAGCTAATGAATTACTGGCTAACCTTCCGGCTAAAAGATCAAGCAAACAAAATTCTTCGCTGCACTTGTTTTTTAAGAAAATTGCAGACGCTTTAAACGAGCAGGGCCAGACGTGGAACTATCAACATTTGATAACTAAACAACTTATAGAAGTTCCGTTTTCTTTAGAACTTATTAAAGAGTATATTTGGAAGCCGATACAAAAAACTTTATTCGGAACAGATAGTACTACTAAATTAACTACTAAAGAAATTAACGAAATAGTAGATGTTATAAATCTACATTTTAGTAAAAATTTTGAATTAACTTTTGAATTTCCACATAATGAGTAGCATAAAAACGGTTGATAAATGGTTTTCTGAATACATAAGAAAACGAGATACACAGTCAGGAGCTGTAAGATGCCCGACATGCGGTGGCGTGATTACTTACGAAACATCGGACGCAGGACATTTCATTTCTCGCAGGTTTATGAATACCAGATGGAACGAAAAAAATGTACATGCCCAGTGTAGGAAATGCAATCGATTTCAGTATGGGAATCAATATGAATTTGGTTTATTTATTGATTCAAAATACGGAAAGGGTGAAGCTGAAAAACTTTTATTCTTGTCTAAGTTAGAATACAAACCAATGCCACACGAATTAAAAGAAATTGCTAAATATTTTAGACAAAAAATTAAAGAATTATGAAAACAGTAATAGTAACAGATTATCTACCAAAAACAAGGATATTAATTAAAGAAGAAGATAACGAACAGGAAAGAATACGACATTTCAAAAACAAACAATTAAATAAAAAATTAAGATGGTAGAAAAAGCCTTACGACAAAACGATCCAAGTGATTACTTTGATAAATTAAAAGTTAATGTAGTACAAATTAAAAATGAGGATTTAAAAAATGGAACAAATTGCAAATCGCGAATTGCAAACTGCTGAATTTTTAATTGATGAATTTTTAAAATTAGAAAATCCAGAGGCGGTAAAAGAATATGTTAAAAGACAGGTTAAATGGAGCATTACACCAAACTCGACAACTAGCAAAATAATACAGTTAGCAGATAAAAAACTAACTAAATATTATGAAAGTTTAGTATGAATTTAAAAGAGATTGTAACAAGGGACAAGCGAATCCCAGTTATTGAAGATGAGTGTTTATTTGTAATAAAAGAGTACATAAAAGAGCGAAAGGGAATAGACGTAAATCCAGTAATTAATTTAGACACAAGCTTAATGCTTCAGTATCAAATTATGAATAGATTATTTTTATGTGCATCAAATTGGTATTTAGAAAATAAATACAAAGAATAATATATTGTTTAAATTAATTTTGTATATTTGTTAAGCATTTTTTTAAGTAAAGTTTTTCATAGATAAGTTAGTATTTAGTGATTTGCCCCGGCTACGGTCGGGGATTTTTTAGCAAAATTTAATTTACAAGTAAATGAATATACATAAGACAAACGAAAAAATTTTAATTTGGATGCATAGAACAAAAATTTCCGGGCAGCAGATAGCAAATGAAATAGGAATAAGCCGACAAGCATGGAACGCTAAAATGAAAAATAATAATTTTAGTGTTGGAGATATTATAACAGTAAAAAGAATGGGTTTTAAAGATTAACATTATGGGTGTTATTCAGGATATAAATGAAAATTATTACACTGGATGGATAAAAATATTCAGATCGATTAGAGACCACTGGATATGGAAGGACCCTGAAAAATTACAATGGTGGATCGATCTTCTTTTAGAAGTAAATCATGAAGATAAAAAAATTGCAATTGGATATGATATATTTGAATGTAGCAGAGGTCAATCGTTAAACAGTTTATTAACGTGGGCAAAAAGGTGGAATACGAATAAAAGTAAGGTAATTAGGTTTTTAAGCATGCTACAAAAAGATGATATGATACGAATTGAAAACGTAAAAAAAACGACACGGATAACTGTCTGCAACTATGGCGATTATCAGGGTGTGCGGAACGAAAGCGAAACGCAAACGAAACGCAAACGAAACGCAAACGAACACAAACAAGAATTAAAGAATTATAAGAATATAAGAATAGAAGATAGCATACAACAATTTAAGGATGAGGTTAAGCAATATTCTAACGAGTATCAAACCGAAATGTTAAAAGCATTTTTTGAGTATTGGAGCGAACCTACGGTAAAAAAAGACAGAATGAGAAAAGACTTAGAAAAAACTTGGGACACTAAACGAAGATTAAACACATGGTACAGGAGAGGAAATGGAAAATAAAATTGAAATACTAAACGACATTTTAAGCAAAACATGTAAAACTGATAAACAATACGAGTTTGCTTTAAAAATTTTAAGGGAAATTATAGAAGAACAAATTATGATTAATTCTAAGCTTAAGAAATTAACCGAAAAACAATACAAAGATTATTTTAAAACAATAAACAAACTAACTAAATTAGTTCAGATATTTGGATTAACAGAAGTGGACTTCCTTGTTATGTCGGAAGGTTTTTTAGATTTCGTTTTAGAATGTAAAAAAGAACTTAAAAAAGAGATAACTTGCAGGCAGTTAACAAATTTTAGAAGTCTTTATATCAATTATTGTTCTTATAACGGATTTAACCCGTCAAATTTAAACGATCTCAAAAAATTCGAACATGATATTAGAAAATAAAAGAAATGTCAAAAACAAGCCTTTAAATGTGTTAAACTACGAAGATGCAAAAGTGGTTTTAAATGGGGGTTATGAAAAACCAGATTATAATTTTTACATTAAGGACACAGGAGTTTTTACAAAAGGAAACTTTTCTGTAATAACAGGGAAAGCAAAGAGTAGAAAATCAACTTTACTAAGTATGTTTTTGGGTGCTTTTTTAACCGATAGAATAATTCTGAAATGGTTTGAGTCTGCCGGTAATGGTAAACTAATTTTATTTGACACGGAGCAGAGTAAATTTCATATTCATAGACTTGTTAAATACGCTTGTTTACTTTCTAATAACGAACTACACCCAGAAAATTTTCAGGTTTATGCTTTAAGACCATTTAACCCGGTAGAGCGCTGCGAAATAATTAACGAAATATTAGAAAAAGAAAAAAATATTAATTATGTTGTAATTGATGGTATTAGGGATTTGGTACACGATTTTAACAGTGCTGAAGAGGCAACGGAAATAAGCACAAAATTAATGAAATGGACTGCAGAATATAATTGTCATATTACAAACGTGTTACATCAAAACAAAGGTGATAATAACGCGAGAGGACATCTTGGGACTGAATTAGTAAACAAGGCAGAAACAGTATTGTCGGTGGAAAAATTAGAAAACGTTAGTAAAGTAGAGTGCGCGCAAAGCAGAGGTATGCCCTTTGATGGGTTTCAGTTCGGGATAAATATTAGTAATAAGTTATTTATAGAGCCTTATATTGGGAAAGATGATTTTTAAAATAATTAGTAAAAAGATTAGATTAAATTAAAAAAAAAATATTAATTTGGCTATTAAAAAAGAAAATGAACGATTATAAAAAAATAAACGAGTATAAAAAAGAAATAGATAGGCTGAATAATATTATAAATCAAATGGAATCGCGTGCAGGTGCAGACACGCAACTAACTTATATTAACAGACTAAAAAAAGAATGTTAGAAACAATAAAGAATACGATGCCGTAAATAGGAAAATCGCCTTACTTGACGTCATAACAAATTTTAATTGTGGCTAACGGACTGCGGTAAGAAATCGTGCCGACAAATATTCACGAATGATGAAACGAAGTACTAACGTAAAAAAAGAAAAAAGGGAGGCAAAATGGCCTGGTATGATTTGAATGAAAAACAAGAAACGAAGAAAGAATATTTGGCGAGAGTAAAATATGAAGAAATTATTTGCATAAAAGCAAAGTCGTTTATGGATATTGTAGATGGCGAACTTAAATCAAATGTTCAATATCGGATAATTACAGAACATGGATTCAATGCAATTACCGTAATTGAATACATATCGAAATTTTACGAACTAAGCGAAATTTATATAGCCGTATATCGAATGAATCAACAAGCGGTAAATAAATTGACAGAGTTTATTGATAATGAAAATATAAGTTGCAATATTTTACTTTCGTCATTTTTTAGGGATAATAAGAAATATGAAAAATGGAGTAAAGATTTAATAACATATGCCGAAAATAAAAAAAATGTGAAAGTATCATTTGCATGGAATCACGCAAAAGTATTTTTAGCGAAAACAAAAGATAATCGAAACATAGTTTTTGAAGGCTCCGGGAATTTATCAGATAATGCAAGAATAGAACAATATATAATAGAAGATAATAAAACGACATTCGACTTTCATAAAAATTGGATTGATAACATTTTAAATTTAGAGTAATGAAAATTTTAAAAGAACAAGAAGAACAGGTAATTAATTTTGGTGTATTTGATTACAATGCAAAAAAAATAGCCAGCATTTTGGGGCTTGAAAAAAATGAAGTTGAAGAAGAATTTAAAAATAAAGATTCACAACTTAGTAAATTGTTTCAAAAAGGCAAAGACATGGCAGATTATGTAATTGATTTGAAATTGTTTGAAATGGCTAAAACAGGAGACATAAAAGCATTGGATAAACTCGATTCAAGGAAGTGGGATAGAACTCATTAACACTTTTTAAAAAAGAAAAAAGCCAACGCTTTTTGCTTTTTTTGTCAGAATACGCACAAACTTTAAAGCGAGCGATTAACCCCGCTGCATACAAAAATTATTTATATGCGTAACAAACAAAATAAAATCATGAATCCAAACTATTTAAAGAAATACAAAAACAATGATACAAACAGACCTTTATTATCAAATTTGGAAGGAAGAATATAACAAAATTCAGAAAACTACTCAAATATCTGATAAACTTTTATATGAATATTACAATTCTGGAATGACACCAGAACAAACATGGAACGAAATCAATTATTTACCTTTTTAAAATGACAACACAAATAACAATCGCCTTAATACCTGCTTTTTTAGTAATAATAGGATTTATATTTACATGGATATGGGTAGCGACACACAACAAATAACAGGAGAGTATTTAACACAATCAGGGAAGAAAATGAAAGTACTTGGTAAAGTGTGTGAGAATCCTAACCAGAAAAATAAAAGGTATTTTTACAGATTAAAAATAGGTAATACTTTTGTAGAACAAAACGAATCAGCGTTTGAACGATTTATTAAAACATGTCATAAATTATGAAAACATTTACAGACGAAAACGGAAAAAAGTATAAGTTAGTTCCTATTGAAGAAGAAAACAAAGAATTAACTTACAGTGATATTTGCGAAACGCAAGATCAAAGATGGTATTTTGATTTTTTCGGAAATGCTAAGTGCTTTGATGACGACAAGTATCATTTAGACAAAGAGGAAGACGCTCAAAAAATTAAAATACTAATAAAGTTATTTAATATAGCGTCTTATTTTAATGGTGACTGGAAGCCTGAAAAAGAAGAATATTGTCATTATATTGATATATACAGGGGTATATTAGAGGAAAGTGATTATATTCAAAGCAACAGGAATGATTACGAAAACATTCTTATTCCGCATTTTAAAAACGTATCAGATGCAAAAACAGCTTTAGAAATGATTAAAGAAGATTTAAAAGAGTTAGAATAATTTTGTATCTTTGCATCATGGAATTACAGTTTGTATTCATATTTTTAATAGCTTGCGCTTTTGCAATAGCGTTACAACTAGACGAATGAACTGGACATTAACACCCATACAGGCAAGGCAAATATTAGAACATAATAATATGTTTAATGACTTGCATTTCGCTTGGGAGTTTTTTAAACAGTATGCGGAATTATTTGACGACAATTTACAGGCTTTTGCAGAGTATGAACATATATATTTAGAGAACGCAGGCCGATTGGGTTACGAAATAATTGATACCGAATATGAATATATTGCAACCGGTTTCGAAAGTGAATCAGATTTAAAAGCAAGCGCTTGTATTGTGATTATGGAAATAATAGAAGAAAAAATACAAAGTAGAATACGCGATAAGGTAATTGAAAGTTACAACATATTTTTTACGGTTGAAAAAAATTAGATTTACAAGATGGCAATAAAAATATACAGCATAATATCAGTTTTAATTATATTCGTTTGGTATTTATGTCACATAATTAAAAAATACGGTGTATTAAAATCAATTAGTGCATCATTTTACGAAACAAAAGACAAATTTAGATTATTTATGTTCGGTATATCAATAAGTGCAATACCATTTGGATTGTGGCCAACAAAACCGCTATTCTTAATCGGATTAATACTTTTGTTTATGGTGGGAGTTTTCTCCGATACACGAAAAAGCAACATCATAATGATAATTCATTCATTATGTGCAACCGGGGGGATATCCTTACTATTTTTAAGTCTAGGCTTATATTGGGCAATATGGTTTGTAGTTCCTTTAATGTTAATAGGGAGCCTAATGATATACAAAAAAGCAAAATTTTGGATTTGGGGGGTGGAAGTACTCGCATTTGTGTTAGTTATTTTAGGTTTAGGAATAACGCTTAAAAAAGATAAAAAATAAATATTCTATTACAGAATAAAAGAGAATGCCATTCGAAAAAGGAAGAAATAAAACAGGAGGTCGCAAAAAAGGTGTGGAAAACAAGGATAAAAAACAAATCCGTGAATTTATTTCTATGTACCTAAATGAACACACTGAAAGATTGGAACAAGAGCTGAATAAACTTTCAGGAAAAGATTACATAAACGCGATAACCGGGCTTTTAGAATATTCAATACCTAAACTAAACAGGACTGAAATAAAAGACGAATCAACAAAAGAGATTATTGTTAAGAAGGTAAGAGAATGATAGTTGATTTACAGGATCGTTCACTATACACAACAAGTTATTTTAAAATAGAAAAGATCCTTCAAGAGCCAACAAGGTTTAAAGTCGTTTATGGGGGGTCCGGTTCGTCAAAGTCTTTTTCATATTACCAACATCTTATAATTCAGCTTTTAGAGGAAAAGAATCACGACTTTCTTATTCTTAGGAAATACGGAACAACGATAGAACAATCAGTATTTAACGGTATAAAAGGCATAATTCAAACATGGGGTTTAGCTGATTATTTTACTTTTACTAAAAGACCTTATGTAATCACCAATAATATTACTGGGGTTAAAATGCTTTTAATGGGTGTCGATGACCCGGAAAAATTAAAGTCGATTGTAAACATTAAAAGAGTATTGCTCGAAGAGGCTACAGATTTCACCTTTGCAGACTTCAAAGAAATAAACAGACGTGTAAGAGGTATAGAAGGAATACAGATAGGCCTATGCTTTAACCCAATCAGTCATACGCACTGGATTAAGAAACACTTTTTCGATACACCAGAAATAAACAAAAATACAAGTGTGGTTAAATGCAGTTACCAAGATAACGAATATCTTACACAAGAAGATATTGACCAGCTTCATCAACTTAAATTGATTGATGAAATGGATTATAAGGTCTATGTACTAGGTGAATGGGGCATATTAACAAATCGATTAATATTTAAAAATTGGTCCGAGTGCGATAGCATACCAGGAGAAGCAAAAGAACTTCCGACAGGTTTGGATTGGGGTTTCGCAAACGACCCTACCGCAATCGTAAAAGTTTACAAATTAGAGAACACATTATATCTTGATGAGGTTTGTTATGAAACTGGACTTACTAACGATGTTATCGCTGAAAGACTTAAACAAGCCAATATAAAAAATTACATAGTGGCAGATAGTGCGGAGCCTAAAAGCATACAGGAATTAAGAAAGCACAATTTAAATGTGTATGCAGTTAAGAAATACCCGGGAAGCATAAAGGATGGTATCAAGCTAATGAAAGGCTATCAAATTAAAGTAACCAGCAGAAGTAAGAATATCATTACAGAATTTGAAAACTACGTTTACAAGGTAGATAAGGCTGATAATATACTACCTGATCCGGTAGATAGCTATAACGATTGTATAGATGCGATTCGGTATGTAATTTTAATGAAAAACAGGCTTTGGTAAATCCTATTTAACAATAATTAACTCACGACAAGACTATATTCAAGACAATATATCAGTCAAGATAAAATAAAATTAATATACAATTGTTTATTATGTTAAATAGAATTTGTATATTTGCGCATACGCGTAAAAAATGAGATTTACAAATAGGCTAAAAAATGCTTACTATTCTCTGATTCACCCCGAGAAGCTTGGCGGTTCGATATTCTATCCCGTCAAATCTAAGTATCACAAAGAGCAAAATATACTTAAAGATTTTGAGGAAATCCCCGAACTTAACGCGGTTATAAACTGGAAGGCTCGCGCTTTTTCTAATATGAATCTAAGGGTGGTATCTAAAACAACGGGCGAAATAGTGGAAAATGATATATCTACACTATTAAGACAGCCGAACTGGTGGCAGGGGCAAGGAGAATTTTTAAAGCAAACCAAATTATTTCATGATATATTCGGAAATGAGTTTTTATATTTCTTATCTACAGTAGGATTTAACACGGTTAAGGCTTTCTATACAATGCCTCCTCAAAACATGGAGGTATGCGATAAGAACGAATTACCTTTCTTCATGTCGCTTGAATCAAATTTACAGTATAATTTTACATGGAAAGGGAAAGAGTACACCCTAGATCCTGAAAAAATAATTCATTTAAACGATAACAACGTAAATATAAACTCGGAAAACTACGTGTTAGGCAAGTCTAAAATAGAATCTTTAAAGGACCCGTTAAAGAATATTAGAGCTTCCTATAATGCTAGGGGTGTTAATCTTTATCAAAACGGACCTATGGGTATTATTTCAAGTGCAGCCCGTGATGGTGCTGGCTCTATTCCGTTACTACCCGAGGATAAAGAACAGGTACAAAAAGAACTAAGAACATACGGAGCTTTAGAAAATCAGTTTAAGTATATAGTAACGTCAAACGCTTTAGACTTTACGCCAATAAGTGCTGATACCGAAAAGTTATTGGCATTTGAGGAGGTAAGAGAGGATTTTGATAAAATAATGGATGCCTACGGTCTTACTAAAGATATTTTTTCAAGTGCTGAAAATTCAACGTTTGAGAATAAGAAAGAGGCTGAAAAGCAAGCGTACCAGAATACAATAATACCAGAGGCAACAGAGTGGATCGCAGCAATCAACAAGAAATTTGATACGGGCAACAAGCCTTATGTTATTGTGGGTGACTATTGGCATTTACCAGTGTTCAAAGAGAACATGCAGGAAACAGCGAATACATTACAAACACTTACTAATTCACTTTCTACGCAGTTAGCGGATGGTGTAATAACAGTAGATGAATACAAAGAGAAACTAAACGAATTTTATGAAAAAAAGTAAATACATAAAATTATTAGAAAAAAAGAATAGTGTTGAAAAAGACGAAATAATTTTAAAAGATGGATATACCAAATCTGGAGCAGAAAGAGTTATTTGCTTGGTTAAAGGAGAATAAGCAACTTTTAATTACTGAAAAAAAATCTAGCACCAAACACAGTGATGGACTTTCTGTACATTTAAAAGAAGATATAGCAGACAAGGCGAATAAACCGATTAATGCGAATAAAAACGAGATAAAAGTAAGGGTAGTAATTAACACTACTAATATAATGGACTCGCACAATGACGTTCATCTGAAAGGTATTTGGAACAAGTCTTTAAAAGAAAACAAAAATATATTTCATCTCCAAGAGCACGAAATGAAGTTTGATAAGATAATTGCAGATTCGGACGATCTGGAAGCATACACAAAGTTTTATAAATGGTCTGAATTAGGATTCGATTACGAAGGAAGAACACAGGCTCTAGTATTTGATTCTGTAGTTAAAGCAGAACGGAATCCTTTTATGTTTCAACAATATGCAGCTGGGAGGGTAAAGAATCACTCTGTTGGTATGCAGTATGTGAAGATTGATTTAGCAATTAATTCGAAAGAATATCCAGACGAGAAGGCAATTTGGGATAAATATGTTGACGAGATTGTAAACCAAGACGCAGCAAAAGCGAAAGGTTATTTTTTCGCAGTGCAAGAAGCGAAAATAATTGAAGGCAGTGCCGTACCTGTTGGAAGTAACAGGGCGACACCAACATTAGATAATAATTTAAAGGAGCCGTCTTATGACACTCCAAACGAGCCGTGGAAAACACTCAAAGCAAACGATTTAATTAATAATTACAAAAAATTCAGAAATGGAAACTAAAGAAGTATTAGACTTGCTTAAGGGTGTCGCTGATGAAAACAAAGCAGCGGTTAAGCAAGAGATTAATGACGCGGTAAGCGGATTAGTAAAGGCAGACGAATTAGAAGAAAAAATTAATTCTATTTCAGACGCTAATAATGTATCTTTTAAAGAAGTTAAAGACGCTATCGAGGCACAAGGTGTAGCAATCGAAAGTCTTAAAATTAAAGAAGCCGATAAAGTTAAAAACATTGAAGACTTAATTAACGATGTTTCAGAAGATTTAGCGAAGGTAGTATCAAATAGAACTGGAAAAACTTCTTTTGAAATCAAAACAGACGTAACTCGCGCGAGTGTAACAAATCACACCTTGGCAATGCGCTTGAGTGAGATCGGTCAGTTAGCGTATAAAGCAACTAAATTAGAGCCTATTTTCAATAGTGCAGTTGTTTCTCCGAACTCTAACGGTGTTATTCGTTATGTAGATCAGCAATCGCTTACAAGAAATGCAGCATTTACAGCAGAAGCAGCACAAAAACCAGAATCAGCTATCGTATGGCAAGAGTACACAGAAACAGTACAAAAAATTGCCGATACTTTACCGATAACAATGGAAGCAGCTGCAGACGTTAACTTCATTGCGTCTGAAATAAGAAACTTTCTTTTAAACAACCTTAACCTTAAAATTGATACTGATCTTTATTCTGGTGATGGTAACTCTCCAAACATTAGTGGTATTTATACAAAAGCAGATACTTTTACAGCAGCAGCAAGCGGAATCGGTGGAGCTAATTTATTTGATCTTATTTTAAAGGTACAAGAGGACATCGTAGACGGTGCTCAGTACGTGCCTAATGTTGCCTTAGTAGGTTATGATAAATATAACTCAATGCTACTTAACAAAGAAGCAACAACCAACGCTTACATCGCACCCAATTGGTCTGCACCTGTTGTTATGGGTGGTCAGCCTGTTATGAATGTAAATGGTATTACTGTACTACCTTCTGCATCTGTTACAGCTAATACCATGGTAGTAGGTGATTTCAATTTCGCTACTATTTACAATCTAGGCGGAATTAGTGTTGATATGGGTTGGATTGATAAGCAATTTATTGAAAACATGATGACTTTACGCGCGGAACGTAGATTGGCTATGTTAGTAAGAAACGCACACACTGACGCTTTCCGTAAGGTAGCGGACGTTGACGCAGCATTAACAACTTTAGCATCGTAAATATGAAAAATTTAGTAGTAATATTATTAGCATTTGTTTCTCTATCCGTATTCGGACAAAGAGAAATTATCGACACCATACAGGGTGCAGAAACTGTAAACTTTAGCGCGATGGTTAACGCTGGTACTGTTCAGGTATTATGCGAAGATGACTTCGGCGGAACTTCAGACGGTTTAATCAGATTACAAGGCTCAAACGACAACGTAACTTACAGTACATTGGTTTTTGATGTAAACGATCAGTTTGTTTATACAAACAACGATAACGATTCATTAACTATTGTGGATAATGCTACATGGTTAATTGATCTTGATAAACTTGGTTTTCCATATTACAGAATTACAGGAACTGGAACTTCAGGTGATACGACAAAAGTGACTATTAAGTGGTCTAAATAATTTATACGGGGGTGTAAAAACCCCCATTTAATTAAAACGTTATGTTAGTAGAATTTTTAAAAGATTACGCAGTAAAGAAAAAAGGCGAAACTCTTGATGTTGAAAGCCAATTAGCTGCAAGATTGATAAGCAAAAAAATTGCAAAGAAGTACAAAAAACCTGTAAAAAGAGCAACTAAAAACGCTGAATAATGGCATTAATTGACAGCACATACTTTGTTAATGAAATAAATTTACCTAGCGACAATTTAGCTAACATAGATTCTTATATTACTCTATATCAGGAAGAAATATTAAGAAAGTTATTGGGCTATGAGTTATTAGAAGCGTTGGAGAACGATTTAGATGTAAACGGAGAGCCTCAGTCACAAAGATTTATCGACTTAGTAAATGGTGCTGAATTTAGTTTTGATTTTTGCGGAGACACAATTAACGAGAAGTGGGAGGGATTAAGAGGTATTAACTTTAAATCTTTAATTGCCTACTATACTTATTACCGATATAGAGAAAATACAGATACATTTTTCGATGGTGCTGGTCAAATAGAGCCAAATCACGAAAATTCAGTAAACGGTGACGCTATTCCTAAGTTAGTTAGCGTATGGAATAAAATGATTGATTTATACGGTGATTTTCATTGGTGTGAGTGTTATTTGCCTAATTATTCACCTTCTTTGATACTATTAAGAGATAGCCAAACGTATATTCATTTGAACGATTATCCGAGTGCATATAATTTTTTGTTAGCAAATAGAACAAATTATCCGGAGTGGGTATTTAAACCGATAAGAAAACTTAATCAATACGGAATATGATTGATAGCAGGTTTTTCGTAGATGTAATGGAAGAAATAGTTTCCGATGTTAGGGCTGAATATGATACATCAAACGGATTAGAGCCTTATTTTATATTTGGGCATCCAGTTGAAATAGCAAAGAGATTAAGTTTAAAGGATCAAAACGCAGTCGATAAGTTTAGAAAATTTCCTCTGATTGCTTTATTGACGGATATTACAGAATCCCACGATTTGCCACAATTGAAAGATTACGTAGTTAATTTTACAGCGATAATTGTTACAAACACAAACAAAAACTACAAAAGTGTAGAAAGATATACAAACGTATTTAAGCCAGTTTTGTACCCGATATACGAAAAATTGATTCAAAAAATGGAAGAGTCTTCGTACATACATTTTAAAGGTAATGTAACGCATAATAAAATAGATCGCTTGTTTTGGGGTGCGGAAGCAGTAAATGGTAATACAGGCCTAATATTCAATCAATATTTAGACGCGATACAATTAAATTTTACAAACGTAAGAATAGTTAATAATTACGAGGCATTTTGTAACGATTAAATGAGTATAATAAAACAAATATCGTCTCTGCCTGATACAAAAATAGGATTTGTAAACGGGAATAATTACAGTTATTTAAGCAGTATTTACTTAACATCTACTGATTTTACTTTGACTGATCCAACGGATTACGATGAATATATTGCAGCCTTAGAAAACGGGGACTTAACACCGATACACGATATTTTAGAAATAGAGGACCTAAGTCAAGAAACAGAATTTCACGAAAGTTTACAAAACTTTACATACATAACTAAAAAAGGTAATTACAGACACAAGTTTAAAGTATCATATAACATCGATAAACATATAAACTTAGAAAATATTTCGGGTGCTTCCTTAAATGTTATTTATGTAGATTGTAATAGAAACTTATATCTAACAAACAAAGGTGGTTCTTACAGAGGTTTCAAAACAAATAGAATAGCGATAGATAATTTTTTGTTTGCCGGCACCGACATGCCTTATTTTACAGGGATAGACATAGAGCTAAAAGACGAATCAGAAATAAATAAACATGGTATAGTTAAAGCAGCTTCTTGGAATCCGGATAATGTTGATAGGCTATCTGTCACTATTGATGTTCAATTTATCGACAGTGATAATTTGAACTTTAAGTTAACAAGGTTGGGTGAAGAAATAGAGGGATTGCCAGGCACTTCTATTAGTGTTCACGACAACGTGAACGGTGAACTAACATTCGCGTTTTTTGATAATGCTTCGGGAGTTTACAGGACTAATACATACAGCAGCCAGTTAACTAGCGGATCAATTCAAATACTTAGTGATCTTTATTTGGGTTGCATTAATTATGTAAACACCATAACAGTAGATATAACACAAAACTACGTATTTGAAAATAATGACAATTTTGTATTTGAGAATGATGATAATTACATATTTGATTAATTATGGGAGACGTTAAATTAAGTAGTAAACCAGCAACCACGACAACGGCAGGCACGTTTTTGCCTATTAATGTTCCGGATGGTGGAAGTCCAACGGGGTTCGTTACAAAAAGAATATCAATGGCAAATATTCAGGCCAGTATAAATAATAGTAATAATCCTAATATTTCAGATCTGGAAGACGATGTACAGCAATTACAAACGGACGTGGTTTCTTTACAAGATGAATTAACTAGAGTAACGTTTAAAAGTGTTAGTACAAACCAGACCTTTTCACAGCCACAATACGCCCAAATAGATAGTATTAGTGTTTTGAATAATTCTGGTTCGATGGCAACTTTCTCAATCGGAACAACATCTTCAGGCACCGATATAGTTGATGTTAGAACAATTAATGACACAGACTGGTATTTAAATCAACCCGGAAGTAATGGTGTTAATTCAGATGGTGCAGCTAGGACCGTTTATATTACCGTATCTGGAACTATTAATGTAACAATTTTTTACAGAATAAATAACTTTTAAATTTTTATAATTATGGCAGAATGTCCAAACGTAGTACAGGGCTTACCTGTAGAGTGTAGAAAGGGTAACAAGTATGTCCTTCTACGCGGAATCTTCCTTACAACTTCTGATTTTGAATTTTCAACTTTTGCTGATGCTGGTGATCAAGACAATTGGCTAGATGGTGTAGTAAATAAACAAATTTTTCCTGTTCATTTTGTCGAAGAAATTGAGGACACTACCGAGGTGGTAGAGCCTTATACTTCTCCAAGCGGTGATAAGAAAAAACTCAGAGAATCTAAACGATCTTTCAGACTTAAATTTGATTTAACTTTAGATCAACACAAAGTTTTACGTTCTTATTCAGGCCAAAACTTTAGATTGTTTTGGTACGATCA
>Ga0272440_1000875_pt1 | contig 25314 bp, 22 predicted proteins | sample SSMMMBAug17_FD_192440 | JGI IMG/M metagenome (GOLD analysis project Ga0272440, IMG submission 192440) | Marine sediment archaeal communities from Little Sippewissett salt marsh, Falmouth, MA, United States - SSM-MMB-Aug17 | ecosystem: Environmental > Aquatic > Marine > Wetlands > Sediment ...
AAAAAACAAGGTCGTATAGAGTCGTAGTATGCTACGTTTCTACAGATTACCCCAATATGAACATTTTTTGAAATGAGGAACTTATTTCTAAATATTAACTTTAAATTAAATTTGGGCATATCGTCAAGCGATATGTAAAGAAAATATGAACCAAAAACCTTATTTTTTAATTACCATTGATACTGAGGGTGATAATTTATGGGCCAATCCTAAGGAAGTGTCAACGAAAAATGCATCTTATTTGTTACGTTTTCAAGAACTCTGTGAAACATATTCCATGAAACCCACTTACCTCACAAACTATGAAATGGCAAATGATACTGGTTTTAAAAAATTTGGTTTGGATGTTATTCAAAGAAATGCTGGAGAAATCGGCATGCATCTTCACGCATGGGATATGCCGCCAGATAATTTTCAACTCACTGACAATGATAAGTTATATCACCCATACCTGATTGAATATCCATATGAAGTCATGAAGCAAAAAATCAAAATAATGATTGTCTTGAAAACAATTTTGGTATTAAAATGCGCAGTCACAGGGCAGGCCGATGGAGTTTTGATGAACGATATGCCCAATTATTAGTTGAAAATGGCTATCAAGTGGATTGTTCTGTCACGCCATTTGTTTCCTGGAAATATTACAAAGGAGATCCGAAACAGTCCGGTGGTACTGACTATACGAATTTTCCTGGCGCTGCTTACTTTATGAATCTTAAAGATATTTCATCTCCAGGACAATCCACATTGCTAGAGGTTCCGGTCACGATTGCAGATACATATGGATGGGTGAATAGACTGGTCTTTATGTTTAAAAAATTGAATCTAGTTCGTCGTGGCATCATGTATGTGTTTCCGAAAAAATGGTTAAGACCCGATGGACGCAATTTGAACAGCATGAAACGCTTATTACAACACTGTATCCAGAATAATCATAAGTATGTAGAATTTATGCTTCATTCATCGGAGTTGATGCCCGGCGGCGCGCCAAGATTTAAAAATGAATTCGCCATTAAAAAATTGTATCATGATTTAGAAATACTGTTTGATAAGGCAAACAGAGATTTTAAGGGGGGTACGCTATCAGAATTCTATCACGCCTTTTCAAATAAAGAGTGAATGAAAAGCTACTCAATTGAACACATCAGATCAGATCTGTCGGATTTGGGGCGCATTCCCATAAAGTCGGTTATATAAAAAGGAAAAAAATATGATCAATTCTGCTTGGGCAGAAGCATTCCAGATCGTAATTATACTGAGGAAAATGGATAAAATCAACTATTGATACGAATTTAATCAAAGCATTTGGCCAAAAAGGAGGTGAGGTTATGAATAATGTTAGTAATATATGGATTGAGCAAGGTATAAAAGAAGGAGAGAAAAAAGGGAAAAAAGAAGGAAAAAAAGAAGGAAAATAAGAAGCGATTTTAGAAGTTCTAAAAATCAAGTTTAAAAATGCATCGCAATCCCTTGCCGCTTTTGTTCAGTCAATTAAAGATGAAAATATTTTAAATAATTTACTCAAAGAAGTTGTCTTATGTAATGATGTAAACGAATTTCAGTATCGAATGGAAAGAATTGCAGCTTAACGAAAAATTTGCGCATTAATTGATGAATAAATTCCTCATTTATGACGACTTACTTATAAGCAACCACCACCCAACACGGCATAAAGCTTCACCTGATTGGCCAGTCTCGCCAAATGAAAAGAAATCAGAATTTGCTGCTGACCATATAAAGAGCGCTGGGCATCCAATACCCCCAGGTAACTTTCAAGTCCCATTTCATAGCGCTTTCTGGATAGCCGACAGGTCTCTTTTACTGAATCCACAAGGGATGTTTGTGCTTCAATTTCTTTGTCAATGGTGCCTTTCACAGAAAGGACATCCGCGACCTCTCTGAATGCAGATTGGATGGCTTTTTCATACCGGGTTAACATGATTTTACGTTCGGCTTTACTGACCCGCAACGCGGCCCATGAACGTTGATCAAAAATCGGTATGGTGATTTGCGGATTAAAGTTCCAGGTGCCGGAACCTTTTTTTAACAGAGTGTTCATTTCTGTGCTTGCAGTTCCCATTGCACCAGTCAAAGTGATTCGCGGAAAAAAGGCCGCCCTGACTGCACCGATATAGGCATGGGCCGCTTTCAGATGATGCTCTGCTGCCACAATATCCGGGCGTGACAAAAGAACACTTGAAGAAAGATCTGGCTTGATGTCTTTGAAAGGGATTATACTACTCAAATCTTTGGGCAACAAATCTTCAGGAATCTGGGTGCCTGCCAAAAGATTGAGGGCATTTTGATCTTGTGCAATCTGCTGCACAAAACGTGGAATATCCCTGCGGGCGACATCAACCTGGGTCTGGGCACGTCGGACATCAAGCTCAGTTGCAAGTCCGATTTGATAGCTTTTTTTAATCAGATCGCAGGATTCCTGCTGCGTTTTCAGAGTGGCCTGAGCCAGTTTGAGGTTTTCCTGATCCGCAGCAAGTGTCAGATAAGCCATGACCACTTCGGCGATCAAAGAAATTCTGGCACTTAAACGCGCCTGTTCAGTGGCCAGATACGATTCCAGTGCCTGATCTTTCAGGCTTCGAATATGTCCAAAAAAGTCAAGTTCCCAGGATGGAAGTCCCATCGTGATATCATATTGCACACGTTTTGAAACACTTGTGGTGCCGGAAACATTCGCTGGCAAACGTTGTTTACTGGCATTGCCCTCAATATTGAACGTGGGATACAGTTCCGCACGTTGAATGCCATAAACCGCACGGGCACGTTCCACATTCAAAGCGGCAAGTTTCAGATCCAGATTATTTTTAAGAGTGGTTTGGATAATTTTTTGCAACCTGTTTTCAATAAAAAAATTTTCCCACTTCAGTTCAGATATGATTGTTGTTTCAGAAGTGTCTTCTACTTTCAGGTATGCATCCCCTTCAGGCCATGTATCTGGAATAGGGGCTTTGGGCTGTGTATATTTGGGGGCGAAATGACATCCGCCCAACAACAAAGCAATGCCAATATAAACGAGAATTAATTTCTTATTCATTTGCCTGTCCTCCTGCCATATTTTCCGCTATGACCTTACTGGTTGCCTGCTTTCGATGCTTTCCCATGAGGCTGTATATGATCACATAAAAAAGCGGTGCAAAAAATATGACCAGCACTGTTGAGGTCACCATTCCGCCTAACACACCTGTACCAATGGCTTTCTGAGCTCCAGATCCTGCACCATCTGCCATAGCAAGTGGCAAAACCCCGAATCCAAAGGCCAGCGAGGTCATGACAATTGGCCTGAGTCTTAATTTAGCGGCTTCGAGTGTTGCTGGTATCAAACGCACACCTTCATCCACCTGGGCCCTGGCAAACTGAATGATCAAGATGGCATTTTTAGTGGTAAGTCCCAGGGTTGTCAAGAGGCCGATCTGAAAATAGACATCATTGGACATACCGCGTGAACTTGAAGCAATTACGCCGCCGATCACCCCTAATGGCAGGGTCAGCAGAATCGCAATTGGAATGGGCCAGCTTTCATACAAAGCAGCCAGACATAAGAAAATTACGAAAATAGAGAATGCATACAACAAAGGCGCCTGGGATCCGGCCATCCGCTCCTGATACGACAATCCGGTCCAATCAAAACTGATCCCTCTGGGAAGTCTGGCAATAATTTCTTCAATCGCCTGCATGGCTTCGCCAGAGCTTCTTCCCGGCGCAGGTTCGCCCCATATATTGATTGATGGGAATGCGTTGTATCGTTCCAGTTTCGGCGAACCAATGGACCATCGACCTGATGCAAAGGATGAAAAAGGCACCATTTTGCCGACATTGTTGCGAACATATATTTTTTTGAGATCCTGAGGCAGCATGCGATATGGGGCATCCATCTGGACAAAAACACGTTTGACCCGACCCGCCTGAATAAAATCATTGACATAGGAACTGCCAAAAGCGGATGCAATCGCATTATGAATGGCGGTAATTGGCACACCCAGAGTACCCGCCTTGTCCCAATCCACATCAATTCTGTATTCAGGCACATCTTCCATGCCATTGGGTCGCACCCGAACCAATCGGGGATCTTTGGCAGCATTTTGCAGAAGCTGGTTGCGAGCGGCCATTAGTTTATCGTGTCCCAGTCCGCCCCGATCCTGAAGTTGAAGATCAAAGCCCACTGCCATTCCCAATTCAATAACTGGCGGCGGCGGAAACGCAAACACCATTGCTTCCTTTATTTGGGAAAAAGCACGCATCGCTCGGCCAGCAACTGCTTTGACTTTTAGATCTGGCCGATGACGCAAATCCCAATCCTTGAGTTTGGCAAATCCCATAGCCATGTTTTGCCCCTGGCCGCCAAAACTTCTTCCGGAAATAGACATGATCGATTCCACGCCATCCAGCTCCTGGGTCAAAAAATAGTTTCGGACTTTGTTCATGACTGCCTCGGTCTGCTCCAGAGTTGATCCTGATGGCAGCATAACCATAACCAAAAGAATACCCTGATCCTCATCTGGAATATATGACGTAGGCATGCGCTGAAACGAATTTACCAGGGCTGCCACAATCAAAATAAATATAAAAATATAGCGCAGCTTTTTTGCCAGCACATGGCCCACTGACTTCACATACAGGTCTCTGAATCGAAAAAAAACATAATCAAAGCATCTGAAAAATGGGCGCAGAAAAAAAATCGCGTTATCTGATGGTTTATGTCCCACCGGCACAGGCTTCAGAAACGATGCACACAAGACCGGTGTAAGAATCAATGCAACGACCACTGACAGCATCATGGAAGAAATCACTGTTACCGAAAACTGGCGATAGATAACGCCTGTAGAACCTGGAAAAAAAGCCATGGGCGCAAATACCGCTGAAAGTACCAACCCGATGCCGATCAAAGCACTGGTAATCTGGTCCATAGACAGGGCAGTGGCTTCTTTAGGGGATATCCCTTCCTCGCTCATGATGCGTTCGACATTCTCTACCACAACAATGGCATCATCCACCAGAAGCCCGATTGCCAGAACCATGGCAAACATGGTCAGCATGTTTATTGTAAAACCGAAAAATCCCAGAATTGCAAAGGTACCCATCAGAACCACAGGCACAGCAATCGTTGGAATAAGGGTCGCACGCAACGTTCCCATAAACAGATACATGATTACGAAAACCAGAAAAACAGCCTCAAACAGAGTTTTAATCACTTCATCAATGGCGACTTGTGTAAAGGGTGTGGTGTCATATGGGTATAATACTTTCATGCCTGCTGGAAAATATTGACTCATTTCCGCAATTTTTTTCTTGACTGCCTGCGCGGTATCCAATGCATTGGCACCAGCCGCCTGTCGAATCGCCATAGCTGCTGCGGGCTGGCCATTGTAATTGGAAACAGACCCATAACGTTCGGGCCCTAATTCCGCACGACCAATATCCTTGATACGAACGACTGAACCATTTGGATTGGTGCGGATTGGAATTGCAGCGAATTCATCTGGGGTTTGAAGTAAGTGCTGTACAATAATGGATGTATTCAGGCGCTGGCCGGATATTGCTGGGGCGCCGCCAAATTGGCCTGCGGAAACTTCAACATTGTAGGCTCGTAAGGCCAGAATAACATCCTCCATCGTTAAGTTATAACTAATCAGCTTATCCGGGTTGATCCAGATCCGCATGGAATATTGAGATCCAAAGCATTGTACTTCACCAACACCTGGTACGCGTGAAAGGATTTTTTCTAAATTGGATTGGGCATAGTCCTGTAGATCGTCGCTGTCCATGCTGTTGTCTTCCGATGTCAACCCCACAATCATCAGATAGTTTCGTGTGGATTTACTGACCATGACACCGGAACGTTGCACAACATCAGGAAGGCTGGCCATTGCCAGTTGAAGTTTGTTTTGAACCTTAGCCCAGGCAAGATCTGGATCAGTTCCAGGCGCAAAAGTCAGTTCGACCCTTGATGCGCCAGATGATGAGCTTGTGCCAGAAATATAAAGCATGCGATCCAGACCAGTCATTTTTTGTTCAATAATCTGGGTGACAGTATTTTCAACAGTTTCTCCTGAAGCTCCAGGAAAAAAGGCATCAATCGCAATGGATGGCGGTGCAATGGGCGGATACTGCGATATGGGCAAATGATAGATCGCCAGAGCGCCGGCAGTCAACATGATTATGGCAATAACCCATGCAAAAACCGGTCGTTCCAGAAAAAATTTCGACAGCATCAGGCACCTCCATTCCGCTGACTGTCAGACTGGTGCTTTGGACTGACTGATGTATCTTTCTGATTCAGATCAATGGGCGTTTCTTTTACTGACATCCCCGGTCGCAGCATTTGTGTGCCTTCAACAATGACGCGATCATCAGGGGCTAAACCTTCGAGAATCAGCCATTTGTCACCGAGTGCCCGATCAATTGTCAGCATTCGTGATTCTGCCTTGCTTTCCGAGTTTACAATCAAGGCAAAGGGTTTCCCTTTGTGGTCACGAGACACACCCTGTTGCGGCACAAGTATCGCCTGATCGCGGATACCTTCAATAATTTTCGTGCGAACAAACATGCCCGGCAAAAGCACATGATCCGGATTGGGGAATACAACCCGCAAGATAACTGATCCGGTTGTTGGATCAACAGTGATATCACTGAACTTTAAGGTACCATCCAAAGGATATTCTGTGTTGTCCTCAAGAATGAGTTTGACCTTGTTCAGACCCGCCAGATTGCGATTAAGTCCGCTGTGTTTCAGTCTCAATAATTCTGCGGTAGATTGTGGAATATCTGCATAAATGGGATCCAGTTGTTGAATCGTGGAAAGAGGAACCGGTTGATAGGCAGTGACTGTTGCACCTTCGGTTACAGTAGATCGACCGATGCGGCCAGCAATAGGCGCAGTAACGCGACAATACGCCAGATTGATGCGTGCAGTTTTGAGTGCTGCCTCCGCCGCCTTGACAGATGCTTTTGCAGCCGCTACAGCGCTATGGTTGCTTTCCACTTGTGCCTTGGCTGCGGACAGACTGGATTCCAATACATGGACTTCAGTTACACGTTGATCGCGTTGAACTGCCGAAACAATTTTGTCTTCAAAAGAATGCTCATAGCGTTTTCGATTCTTGCGTGCAAGTTCTAGACTGGCCATTAAACGACGTACATCAGCAGAACTTGCTGCCAGTGCAGAACGTGCCCGATCAACCGCTTTTTTCATGGCTGAAAGACTGGCCTCAGCCTGATCACAGGCGGCCTGATACAGCGCTGAATCAATTTGATAAAGTACCTGCCCGGCTTTGACATCGGCACCTTCCTCGAACATTCGTTGTTCAATAATACCGGAGACCTGAGGACGAATTTCAGCAATGGCATAGGCTGATGTACGTCCTGGTAATTCGGTTGTCAAAACAACTTTTCCAGGTTGAATGGTTATTGTGGATACTTTTGGAATGCGTTTGTGTCTGGGGTCTTGCGCTTTCTGTTTGTGATAACATCCTGTTGTCAATAGAATAACTGACAGGGATATCAGCAAAACGCGCCATTTCAGAACATTAGAAATGCGGTATGCCTGCATAGATCCTCCATAAATGACAATAATGAATGGTTTTATTGTGGATCAATTCGCCAACAGGCCTTTAAAAAAGATATTCAAGATCACATCCGGATCCTCCGGATAAGGCTTTTGATCCCCTTCTTCAAGCCAGTAAAAAAGAAAGGCATGACAAATACTTTCAAGGGCAAGCGCAAGGTGGTAAGGTTGCGCAATGTTGAAAAAAATTTTCTTGCACATACCGCTTTCAAAAATTGAAGCTACGCTGCATAGCACTTTCTGATGACGCTGCCGGATTTCGTTATCCAGACCGGCCTCAATATTGAAACTTGCTCCCTGGGTTTCTGCAAAATATAGTCGAATGACCGATGCATTGTCCATAAAAACTGCACCAATGGTTCTCACGTAACTTCGTAGTTTTTCAACTTCACCCTCAGTCGATTCAATTGCACTGGTGAGGGCATCATGGAACCGATCGGCTAGGTCAACAATGAGTGCTTTGTAGAGTTCCTCTTTGTTGCCGAAAAATTTATAAACTGTTCCGATGGCAAACTCTGCATTATGTGCAATTTCATGCATGGAAACGTTATGATAGCCTTTGTCCGAAAAAAGATCCAAGGCAGTCTCAAGCATCTCTTGACGCTGCCGCTTTTTTTCTCGTTCCCGCCTTGTAATTTTCTTTTCTGACATAAGGTCGCCTTTGTTCAGGCATTTAGGTTAAACCATAAAATGTTATTATAAAAAATGACATCTCATTTCATTTATAGAATTTGAGTTCATTTGTCAAAGAAATTTCTGAAATAATTATTTTCACATAGGTCTACAAGTTTTGATATTTTTTAATAACCGAGAATATACATACGTCTGAGTACGAGTGTAGACCTATACGAAATTATCAATCCGACAGTTTCCAAGACTTGACTCGCTCAACCCGCTCTCGATACTCTTGCAAATGACTCAAAATACTTTCAAGGGTTTGTGCATCATATAACTTTCCGGCCAACCGATACCAAAGCGACCGGCATCGATCCTGTATCATTTTGAAATCGTCTGTTCTCAGTGTTGAAATTTCAGCCCCATATTTGACCATTGCCTCATAAGCCCGAAGGCTATCCTGCCTATTTTTTTTACAAAATTGCACCATTGCATTATTTCTGACAATCTGAATTTTCTTACGGTATTCAACAGGTATTCGATTCCAGACTTTTAGAGCAACCAATGAGGTTGATGGTGAGTAGCGAATTTTCATCGGATTGATATATTTTACTTTGGGGTATATTTGACTTCCAACCACCCATAAGGCCGGCCCAATAAATGCGTTCATTTTATCATCTCTAAGATCGGTTGCACCTTGTTTTATTGTACGCACGATGGGATTAACACCAAAAGATTCCAGCACCGACTTTTCTAAAGATCCAAAGCATGAAACAAATGTGGATTTTTGAAAATCTTCCAGGCGTGTCAGTGGGTATTTTGTAGAATAAATCTGATCAAAATCCTGATCGGTCCAAAAAATTAATTTAAAGCCATTTTTTTTAGCGATCAAATCAAATTTATCCAGCATTTTTTTGCGAATATAATCCACTTCATCATAATTTTGAAATAAAAAAGGAAGTTCCAGAACTGTCATTTCAGGACAGGCCAGGACTGTACCATGGGCTGAAAATGCAGCACCATCTAATTGATCGGATTTGATCAGTTTCAAATAATCTTCTTCTTCTCCCATCTGTCCATTCCAATAGAATTTCAAACGCACTTCATTATTGGTTTCCCGCCGAATAGCTGGAATGATAATTTCTCGAATATGTTTAGACCATCCAACCGCCTTAGGCGCAAGGGTTGCGATTCTGATAATATACTTATCCCGCTCCCCATATACTTTTTGTAATTGCATGGTAAACATCACCATGACAAAAACGCTCAAAAGAAAAGATATTTTTTTTGAATTAAATTCCATGAATGATACCTAAACGATCAGGTGTTATATCGTTAATAATTCCCCGGTTCTATCAGTGTGATAGCCCCCTAATGCCAGAACCTTTTGTTGAAACTCTCGGGTGCGAATCACAATAACAATCTTTTGAATCAATGGTGTTTCCCAATAAATCTCTGGAATAACCAAATCATATTGTTCCCTGATAATTGGGATAAAACCTAAATTCAGTGCTTTGGCTGCTGATAGTATTCCCATACCAACATCAGCAGCGCCGCTTAGAACATTTACTGCAACGCCCATATGCGTGTATTCATCTGTGTGATATCCGATGATATCATCAGGCGAAATATCTTGCTTCTGCAACAAATAGTCCAACAAAACACGTGTACCAGAACCAGATTGCCTGTTGATTAATTGAACATCTTTTCGTTTAAGATCTGCAATACTATTTATTTTTTTAGGATTATTCTTGAGTACAATCAGACCTTGTTCCCGCATCACCAAATGCATACATCGAACCGGCGTTTGGGGTAAATATTTTTTTATGTAACTGACGTTGTATGAGCCATCATTGGCATCCAATAAATGGGTTCCAGCCAGATGGCAGGTGCCGCGCCGCAATGCCAGTAATCCACCAAGACTGCCAACATGGCTTGATGACAGCTTTATATCCGGGTAATGCTGGCTGACTTGATCCGCCAAAATATCCAATGTATTGTCATGACTTCCAACAGCCATAATGGTATTGTGAATCGTGGACTCAGACTTAAGGAGTTCTGCATAAACCTTCTCATTGGTTTTCAGGCCTTCAGAATGGCACGGTATTCGGATAAGGCCATCCGCCTGTGTGAATGAAGTTATTGCTCCAGCACCTCGCGGAAGTGATGACGCCACAACATTTTCTCCAACTTTGCCCAATTTGACACGAATGAATTCCTCAATGCCCAATTTTGAGGGCATATTTCGTGTTAATTGAACAGGCATAATCTTTCGTTTAGGAGGCTGAATCCCCATCATCTGGTAAATCATGGGTCGAATAAACTGGTCAAATATCACTATTGCTGAAACCGGATATCCTGGAATACCCACAACAGGCTTTTGCTGCACGTCACCAATAACAACTGGCTTTCCAGGCATAATGGTCACACCATGTAAAAGAACCTTACCTGTTTCCTCAATAACTGCTCGGGTAAAATCGGATGCACCGGCTGAAGATCCTCCTATCAGAAGAATCATATCGTATTTGGCAATATTATTTTCGATAATCTGACACAGCGCGTTTTGATTATCAGGAACAATGTCATGACGCACTGCCTGCGCGCCACTTTCAATTGCGCAAAGTTTTAACATGGTACCATTGGACTCAATGATACTGCCTTTGGGCGCATTTTCAATTTTTTCAAACTGCCAATCCAGCAATTCCGAACCTGTTGGAATAATAAGGATTTCTGGCTTTTTTCTGACATCAACTTGAAATACGCCTCCTGATAACATCGCACCAATACAATAAGGGGTTATGACATGATTTTGTGGAAAAAGCATTTCTGTGGCAACAATATCTTCACCCATTTTTCGAACATGCTGCCAGGGGATCGCCGGCGCTTCAATTGAAATATGCCCGGATTCTGTTTTGAGGACATTTTCAATCATGATGACAGCATCAGTGTTGTCAGGCATCACATTTCCGGTATTCACAAAAAAAGCGTTTTTTTCCGGCTCTAACAAGATGGGATGATCCACATGGGCGCCATAGGTTGTTTCAGCCAGAATAGCAATACCATCCATTGCAGCCGCATGGTAATTCGGAGAAGACTGATTCGCGAAGATGGGCTTTGCCAAAACGCGTCCTGAGGATTCAACTGATGGTATGGTTTCTGGGGCAGTCTTTTGAACAAAATGTGTCAGCCATAAAGATCTGGCCTCTTCCAGACGCTGCATTTCCAGATAAATATTTCGTTTGTTTGTTTTCATCATCCTTTTTCCAGTTGTTTTTCCAACCAGTTTAGCAAAAACGTCAGCACCTCGTATTTTTCAGGTTCATTGTGAATTTCATGATAGAGTTCATCCCATATTTTCAAAGTACAATTATGATTTGCTCTTTCTGCAAATTCACGGCTGGCCTCACAGGATGTAATTGCATCCTTTCCTCCATGCATGATCAACAGCGGCGCAATAAGCTCTCGTGCATGTTTCATGACCCACTGACCAGTGTGAAGTATATCAAAACCTAAACGCACAGAAACGCGGCCATGAACAAGTGGGTCTTCAACATACGCCCGAACCACTTCCGGGTCTTTTGACAATTTGTTTGCATCAAGTTCGCTGGGCAGCGGCAAAGAAGGAATCACATTATAAAGCACCTTAGCCATTGTAATTTTCCACGATGGCAGCACTTCAGCAGTTCTAAAAGCTGGCCCTGTTGCAACAACGGCACTTACTCTGGGTTTGCGATAGAGCGTATAATTTATTACCAGATTTCCTCCCATACTGTGCCCATATAAAAAGATGGGCATTTCGGGGTAACGAACAGTTGCCTCTCCTCTCAATCTGGATATATGCTCCATCATGGCCTCATAAGAGGTTGCATGCCCAACAATACCCTCAGATTTGCCATGACCACACATATCAAATGCCATCACAGCATAATCTGCATCGTTCAAAAATTTTGCGACATGTGCATATCTGCCACTATGTTCTCCCAATCCATGTACAAGACATACAACAGCTTTGACATTCTTGGGTTCCCAACACCTTGCAAAGATAGATCGTTCTTTTCTGGTTTTCCAACCAAATTCATAGTAATTCATTATGTTCTCCTGATTCTGTTTGAGATTGTTTATTTCTTAAACTGTTTTAATAAATTTTGAAGTGACAAAAATATATCATTCACCTCCTGTTGTTTTTTATGATTTCCTTAATTTTTATATTCTACAGGGTAAATAAAAAATGTCAATCAAATGATAATCAGAACAAAAACATAATCAGCCCAAACAGCGTAATAATCATTGCCCCAACAGTTGTTAATAAACAATGCAACAATTGATACCTTTCTTGTGAGGATCTGCTCATTGATGTAATGGTCCTTCTTGAAAAAATGGCGATGAATGAAAATACACTGGTCGTCAATCCCATTCCAATGCCCATCGCCATCAATGCAATCAATCCAACGACAACAATATTCATTGATATTGTAAAAATTAAAATAATTGCCGCACCCGGGCAAGGAATCATGCCAGTTGTAAAAGCAATAAACAATAATTGCTTTATATTATGATGTTTGTGCTCAGATTCGATATTTTTTTTTCTAAAGTCAATGATTCCATGAATGAATAAAAACACACCGATTACAATTAACAGCGCGTAACTCACCCGCTCGACAGGCAGTGCAGAAGAAAACAATACAGGTGATTCAAATATTAATTTCATCACAAGCACAAAAACCGCTCCAGAAATGGCATGTGTAATGGATAGCGCAAACGCCATCAATATTCCCAAATGATAGCTTCCCGGACGTGCAATGAAATACGACGAAACAATTGATTTGCCATGACCTGGTCCCAAAGCATGGACAACACCATATAAGAAAGAAAACAGAATAAACAAAAACAAAGATCTTCCCCAAAAATCTTTTTTTATATTATTTCCAAAATCAGTCATCACATCTTTGATAAAGGCCTGCCATTGATTAATCTGCAAGTGAATCACCTGCCACATCGTTGGCACAGTTTGATTCGAGTCACTTGTATTCGTCTTCTCGAAAGTATGTGTTTTTTGGGATACATGTTTATGAAACTGTAATGCAATCCCTTTAGGGGTTATTTGTCCCATGTAATATGCAAATGATTTCATAGGGCCGATTGTGTGGGTAATGTTCAAAGAATCTGATTCTGAAATTAAAAATGACGATATTCGCATGCCGGTATAAAATGAATCATCAAAAACACTCATTTTCACTTTAGATATATCGGTGTCAGCGGCCACATAACAGGGAATAAAAAATTCATATACGAGCCCTTTTTTTGTCGCTTTTGCATTAAAATCCTGGGCAGTAAAGTCTGTAATCTTTTTATTTTGAATGCGGATATGTTGAAAATAATGAAATTTAGATAATGAATCAAACGCCCCTTTCTTTATGCTTTTTATATCTGATGGCATCAAACTCAGTTGATCTGGATTATAACCTGGCGCAAATGAACTGAGCATGTTGCCAGAAAACATCCGATCCATGACCCAATGATTGTGAAAACCAGCAAGGCCCTGGTTATCAAACACGACAGTGATTGTACATTCGACAAATACATGCGGATGGGCAAATAAGATGATAGGATGGGTCAATAAGCACAGAATAACAATGATTGATTTCATTGCGCGCTTAAAAAAGAATGAATTATAATTGTTCCAATAAACGTGCATGAATATTATCAAATCCACCATTAGACATAATAAGGATCAGATCCTTTTCCTGAGCTGATTGTACAACAAAATCAATTATTTGATCTGTTGATTCAAAATAGTGGGCATTTTGTCCTTTTTGTTTGAGCGAATCAACCAGTTCCTGTGATGAAAACCGCTCATTTTCGGGAATTTTTTCCAGAAGGGGTGCCTGCCTGATACACACAATATCCGCCGGATAAAAAACATCAGGATATACATTTTGAAAGACACGTCGTCGGCTGGAATTTGTTCGGGGTTCAAATACTGCAATAATTCGGCCATTCGCATAAAAGGGTTTGACTGCTTTTAAGGTTTCAAGAACAGCAGTGGGGTGATGTGCAAAGTCATCCATGACTGTAATTCCATTCTTGACACCTCTGATTTCCTGTCGTCTTTTAATCCCCTGAAATGATTCTATGGCTTTTGCCAGGTCAGATTTGTTAATGCCTAAATCCGATGCCACTGCAATAACAGCAAGCAAATTTGACAAATTATGTTCACCCATGAGGGGGGTTTGAAACTGTCGAAAAAAATGTTTGTTGTAATATACATCAAATTGGGTCCAGGGTGGATGATGCTGAATGGATTGAATGCACCAATTCGAATCCTTATCCCCATAGGTTTCACAACGACATGGAATATGGGTGATCAATTCTTGAACATTTTTATTGGGTCTGTATGCGATCAACAGGCTTTCTTTTGATAATTTTTTTATCAGTCGGTTAAAAGAGTCCTTTACATGGGATAGATCCCGATAAATATCTGCATGATCAAATTCAATGCCGGTCAATATCGTATGGGAAGGCTGATAGTGAAGAAATTTTGGATTTTTATCAAAAAAGGCTGTGTCGTATTCATCACCTTCAACCACCATGCATGGTCCCTTACCAATACGATAATTGCTTGAAAAATTCTGAACAATGCCCCCAATAAAAAATGAGGGGTCCTGATGCGCTGTTTGTAAAATCCAGGATAGCAATGATGAGGTGGTTGTTTTGCCATGAGTTCCAGTGACAAGTAATATGTTTCGGTTCCCAAAAAAATGCTGAATGGCCTGAGGCATAGAGCAACAGTGGATTTCTTTTTCACACATGGCAGTGACCTGAGGATTATCATTGGACACAGTGTTGCCTACAATGACGAGATCCGGTTGAGACTCAAGATACTCAGGTAAAAAGCCTTGTAAAACAGGGACGCCCTTTTCAGCGAGAAATGTACTCATGGGTGGATACACATTTTTATCCGAACCTGTGACATGCAGTCCCAAATCTTTAAGCATACAGGCGAGCGCCCCCATGCCCGTGCCACAAATGGCAATCATATGCACTGTTTGAACGTTGTTTGGAATGGAATTGTTTATCATTGTTAACGTGTTATGGAACTTTCTTTTATAATGCGCCACTCTTGCACTTCTTTTTTAAATAAAATGAGTTTCTTAGATTGATCTTCAAAATTATTGGATGAATAAAACTGGTCAAAGGTGACACGTGCAAGTGTGCAATTTACAAATGTTATTTTTGGATTGGCGATGGTTACGTTGATATATTTTTTATTCAGACGTCTCTTTCTTTCACGTTCCCATCTTTTTCGACTCATATTGTCTGGGAGTTGGAAATCTGGTGCATACATAGCAATGTAGCCTTTGATATCTCGACGCGACCAGACTGATGCCCAGGTTTTCAATGCATTGACAATGGATTTTTCCTCAACAGATTGGAGTTCTGGTTGATTATCCCATGCTGGACAGGGGCCGGGTTCAGTTGTTGCGACATCCATATGCGTTGAATTTGTTTTTTGATCCCCCTGGGACATTTTTTGAGCTTCCTTTTGAATGACGCTTTGAACCATTCTCTGGCCTTCAGCCCGAGCAATATTTTTTGCCTGAATTCGTTGAGGTGTTGAAGCCGGTGGGTTTTGAATTCGTGAGACCTCTGGCATTGTATCACGAATCTGTACAGGTGCCTTTTTTCTGTAGACCTTCTGCTCACTTGGTGCAATTTTCTTGGGATTGCCTTGCATGATTGGCAAATTGTTAATGTGATTTAATTTTTTATGAATTGACTTTTTATCCGGATCTAATTGTAAGGCTTTTTCATAAGACTGGCGGGCAATATTCATGTAAATATCCCCAAGGTTCTCATGGGCTTTTGTATAACCCGGATAAATTTCAATGGCTTTTTTTAAAGCATCTCGTGCATGATAATAATCACCCTTTACAGCGTATGATACAGCCAGATTGTTATAAAGTTCTGGTTTTAAGGGATATTCTTGCGTTAGCAATTTAAAGACATCAATGGATTCATCAATACGACCCGACTCAAAAAGAATTAACCCACGCAAAAAGAGTGCTTCTGGCTGCTTTTCATTGGCGCCCAAATACGTATCTACCTGTTTCAGCGCCTCTTTAAGCTGACGTTTCTCAAGTAAATTTCGTATGTTATCAAGGCTGGTATCCGCCAGAATAATGCCAGGAATTATCAGAGTGGCGATGACAATACATAAAATTTTTTGAAAATTTTTTATCATTAAATCCTCCATCAACTAAATTAAATTGATCTTTATTTTTAGTATAACAAGAATAAGTTGTCAATTGATAAAGCAAAAATTTATTATGCAGATTTGTGTTATTCTCGTATTGGTAAACGAATGATAAAGCTTGTCTTAGAGGGCGCGCTTTCTGCATGAATGGTTCCCTCATGCATTTCGACGATGTACTTTGCAATAGCAAGGCTCAGCCCCAATCCTTTTTGATGATGCATGACATCGCGCACAGCAAATTCATGAAAAATTTTATCCATCCATTGAGAATCTATTCCCTTGCCCTGGTCTGTGATCGTTATTTCACAAGCTGTATCCAGTTTGATTTGCTCAATGTTGACAATTCCATTCTGCGGTGAAAATTTGACCGCATTTTCAATTAAATAAATAAAAACTTTTACAAGCAATCGCCAATCAGCAAGCAATATGATATCTTCATTCGTATCATTGTATACAATTTTTATATTTTTCGATCTGGCTTCCTTTTGAACTGCTTTAACAGCAACGCCTAAAAATGAGGTCAATGAATTACTGTTTTTATCAAGTTTAAGCCCGCTTTTTATATCACAGAGTAAGGTTGTTTTTTTTACAAATTCAAGCAATCTGCGACCGCTATCTTCAATGACCTGTATATACGCTTTAGCTTCACCCCCAACTGAATCGTCCGATCTCAACAGCTCTGTGGAAAGTAAGATTCCATTTAATGGTGTTCGGGTTTCATGGGAAAAAACACGTAATAAATCACCCTTGATTTGATCCACTTCTTCTGCACGTTTTAATCGAAGAAATACACGAATTTTTGCCTCAAGCTCTTCATCCACAAAGGGCTTGACAATATAATCATCCGCGCCCACTTCATACCCTTGTAACCTTTCTTCAAGCATCGACTTTCCAGATATGAGAATAATTTTTAACAGATAATACCGATGATCAGCACGTACGCGGCGACAAACCTCATATCCATCAATTCCAGGCATCATTATGTCCAACAACATAAGATCCGGATTGAATTCGGGCAATATTTGAATGGCTTCTTCACCTGTTTCAGCAACTCTGACTGTATATTTTTCAGCCAGAATTTCTTCCAAAATTTCTAAATTAAGCGAATCATCATCAACGACAAGAATTTTAAATTGTTTTGTTTCCATTTACATTCCATTTTTTGGTTGGCCAGATGCCTGCAAATTGAAGTTTGAAAGAATGGATTTCGATATGAATACAAACGATATGGCGATATCCACAAAATTTCATGATATTCTAAGGTCCAAAAATTAACCACAAAAAATCGGCCAAATATTTACAGTTGGAATGGTTCTCCCAGAGAAAAACCAAGTTCCAATGCCTGTTTATTCATATTAATAAATTCCGCTGGAATTCTTGTTTCCAGCACTTTAACAATGGATTCAAGATTTACAACCTTTGATAATGCGATGACAGCTCCTAACATGCAAATATTAAAAACAATCGGTTTTTTTATTTCGTTCATGACCTTTTCGTGCATGGGAATTTGTACCTGTCTGGCATCCGCCTTTTTGTGTATTTTTACCATTCCGGAATCAGTTAAAAGTGTTCCACCAGGGCGTACGATTGGGGAAAATTTGTGATAGGCTTCTTGAGTCAAACATACCAAAAAATTAGGCTGTGTAACTTTTGGAAAAAGAATATCTTTGTCATCAATGATGACATCCGAACGTGTTGCACCACCGCGTGCTTCAGGTCCATATGCTTGCGCCTGAACAGCAATCAAATTCTCATGCATAACCGCTGCTTCGGCAAGAACGATTGCAGCAGTGATAACACCCTGCCCACCTGAACCTGAAAATACAAAACGAATTCTGCTCATAATTATGTGCCTTTTTTTAATTTTTCAATCAATGAACAATACTCACTGCAATATTCAGGAAGATCCTTTTGAACAAATACGCCACGTTCAATCAGGTCTGGATTTTCTTGCTTTGCCTTTGATCCAATGGGTGTGGTGTCTGTTTTATAGGATTCCATCATATCGACCGCATTGCCCATTTTGTTTCGACGTCCAAAATTGGTTGGACATTGCGATAAAACTTCAACCACAGAAAATCCATCATGCAATATGGCCTCTTTGATCATTTCAGTGAGTTGTTTCACATGATAGGTTGTTGTTCGTGCGACATATGACGCACCGGCGGATTTAGCCAATTCGACAACATCAAAATCATGATCAATATTGATATAAGGCGCTGTTGTCGCTTTGTACCCATAACCAGTCAATGGAGAAAACTGACCACCGGTCATTCCATAAATACGATTGTTCATAACAATGGCTGTCATGGCGATATTTCTTCGCGCCGCATGAATAAAATGATTGCCGCCAATTGCCAACGCATCACCATCACCCATAGGAACAATGACATTCAATTCTGGCAAACTCATTTTTATTCCTGTAGCAAATGCCAGCGCCCGGCCATGAAGAGTATGAAGGGTGTGAAAATCGACATAGCCTGATATTCGTGCAGAACAGCCAATTCCTGACACAACAACAATTTCATTTCGACTCAATCCCAATGATGCTACAGCCCTGAGCATGGCATTTAAGACAATGCCATGACCACACCCCTGACACCATATATGTGGAAAAAAACGTTCGCGAATATATTTTTTTATAGACATAGATTAAACCCCTCTCCCCTGAATAACTCGCAAAACATTTCGAATATCCGTGGGGGAAATAAATACGCCATCAATACGATTACACAAAAATACACGTTCGGGACGGGCTGCGCTCATTTTGACCAGGTGGACCAATTGCCCCATGTTTTGTTCAACAACAAGTATGTATGCCGCATCTGCACATCGGTTACGAATGATATGTACTGGAAAAGGCCAGATGGTTTGAAGTTCAATCAATCCCAATTTTTCACCACGTTTTCTGCGATTTTCAACAACATGACGTGCGGAACGCGCCGAACAACCATAGGAAATCAGAACAATAGTGGCATCATCCATATAATATTCTTTATGGCGTGTAATTTGATGTACATTGTTATTGATTTTATCCACAAGATGATGCATCAACCCACCAACGATTTTGGGATTATTGGTGGGAAATCCCCACATGTCATGCGCTAAACCGGTAATATTATAGCGATGGACCCCTCCAAAATCAGACATGGGAAGTCGGCCATCCTCGCGGGGTAAATATGGATGATAATCAACCCCTTCCTTGAAATCAGTTTTTAGTCGTTCGACTAATGGGAGTTCACCGGGTTCAGGAATAAATAAACGTTCTCGCATATGTCCGATGACTTCATCCAATAACATGATTACAGGTGTACGATAGGTCTCAGCAAGATTGAATGCATCAACAGTAATTTCAAACAAATCCTGATGACTGGAAGCGGTCATGGCAATGATGGCATGATCACCATGTGTTCCCCATTGTGCCTGAAAAACATCACTCTGGGAAACGTTTGTCGGAAGTCCTGTTGAAGGCCCCCCGCGTTGAACATTGACAATCACACAGGGTAATTCTGCCATTATTGCATACCCTAAGCCTTCCTGCATCAGAGAAAAACCTGGCCCACTCGTTGCGGTCATCACTTTTTGTCCGGTTAAGGACGCTCCAATGATCGCGCATATGGATGCAATCTCATCTTCCATCTGAATGAATGTGCCATTTCGCTTGGGAAGTTTTTTTGCGAGATGTTCGGCGATTTCTGTTGATGGCGTGATGGGATAACCGGCATAAAACGTCAACCCCGCATATAAAGCAGCCTCAACACAAACTTCATTGCCCTGAATAAATTTGATATTTTGCGACATGGTTTTCCTTTTTTAATAAAATAAGCCTGTAAAATGTTTATGTATGCTTATTCATTGGCTTCAGTTATTACTTCAATGGCTAAATCCGGGCATCTGAGTTCACACATACGACAAGCAATACATTTTTCCGGATGTGCAACATAGACCTTGCTATTATCATTCAAGGCCAAAACTTTTTTCGGACAAAAATGAACACAGATACCACATCCTTTGCACCATTCTTCCTGGATTTCATGCGCTTTATATTTCGCTTTTGCCATTACAAATCTCTTTTTTTCAGGATAAGCACCCAGCTTATCCGGGTTAAAATATTCTATGGTTCTTTAACAAGCCGCAAACCAATATAATTTGCTGCTTTATTCTCCAGAAAATAATCCCTGTTTGCAGATCGCGCCAATCGGGGATAATGTGTCCAGCTTCCACCACGAACGACGTAACCAGGACCTTCTGCCATGTAAATTGGATCTTTTTCTGCGTGTTTATCATAGGCATCTTTATGATAGATATCCATGCACCATTCATACACATTGCCATGCATATCATACAGATTCCAGGGATTGGGTTTTTTCGTGGCGACTGGATGTGTACCGCGTGAAATACATTTATATTCATTCTTTGGCCATCGCGTGGCGAATTCAATACAGTTGTTATTAATATACCATCCCAACTCTTCAAGTTCAGGAGAGACGCCTTTTGCATTGACAGTCATGGGACCGGAAGACAATGGCGTTTTTGTGCCAGCACGACATGCGAATTCCCATTCCGCTTCAGTGGGTAATCGGTATGTGTCAGTATTTTCAAGCTTGTTCAGTTTATCAATAAAGAGCAGGCAGGTTTCATAAGCCACATTTTCCACCGGACAATCACTGCCACAATTCCAAAATGACGATGGATTTTCACCCATAACATGTTTCCATTGCGACTGTGTCACTTCTGTCTGTCCCATATAAAAAGGCTTTGAGATTGTAACCCGATGTTGTTTTTCATCCGCATCTCTTTTGGTTTCATCCTCAGGACTTCCCATCATATAGCTGTCAGGATAAACTAAAACAAACTTCATTCCAATACTGTTTTCAAGCTCTTGTGAAATTTCAGGCATTTTTTCCAGATGAATATCAAGATAAACATCCTCATTGCCATTGACATCAACACGCTGATAATAAGGCTCATACCCGCGATATTTCACTTCAATTTCATAAGTGCCTGCTTTTAATGGGATTCCCTGATAAAAGTTTTTAGGTACGTTTTTTATGTGAATATCCGCATTATCAGGATCGGTATGGATAAACATCATGCTTTTGGGAATTTTAACCTGATTCATGATGACATCCAAATTATAATGATAATGATACTGTACATCCAGCCAAATTGAATAGGACAGATATTCCTTTTGTTTTACCCATAAACGATATTTGTCTGGCACAACCGGAAATTTATCCATCGGCGTTTTTCCAATATTCCAGCCATTCAAGTATACTTCAGATGGAATATTAGAGGACACCGATAAATAGGACTCAAAATTTTCACTGATTTTTTCTTTAACAAGCTGACCATTACTGGATACCTGGAAAACAAAATCACCCATTCCCACAAGTTTACCATACCTGGGGGTTTGTTCATAACCCGAATTGATAACCATCTCATTGGCATAAATGGATAATTCTGTTGCAGTAACATACTGATCATCATTTAAATCCGCCTGTCCTGAAATGGCTTTGATGAATGCATCAGCAAAAATACTTTTTTGAGGCCGTCTGTTACCATCAATACCAGCAACAATAAATTGTTGGACTGGCATGAGTGTGACAGATGAAATATCATTGGGCAATGTGGTTTTTGCACGGCGATTAAAAACATTGTTTGAAAAGCAGGCATCAAAGATCATTAAAATGTGATGCGATGTTTTATTTCTGGCCCATTGAATAATATCAGTAACTGATAAGGCTGTTTTCATTAGTTTTGATGTTTTTGCAATGGGGTTAGGGGCATCTGATGGCACAAGATACGCGTTTTGAGTTTTTTTATGGGTGTAGCCATGACCCGCAAAAAACAGGAGTAAGCGAATCTTTGAGTTTTCATTATGTTGTTGAAAAAAGGCCTGAACACTTTCTTTCAGGTCTTTACCTGATGGATTCATCAAACGGCTCAGATGAAAGTGTTCCTGCATTAAAGTTGCTTCGATGCGTTCAATTTCATTTGGCACATTATCTAAATCCGGCCAATAGCCAGTGTAATCGTGGACTCCAATCAACAAAGCGTAGCTTTCCTGATATGCACCGATTCGATTGGCATGCAAATCTTTAATCTCAAAAGATCTTGCATTTACAAAAGAAGGTGTTACGAGCCAGACAAGGCTCGCAACACTCAGTGCTGTTATGATGGAAAAAAAAGTCCCCCAGACATTATCCAGGGATCGGATCAACGTCTGGCGACTCAGGCTTCGCAGATTTTTTGTCTGAGTTTTCCCGAACATTTGAATGTTACAACTTTTCTCGCTTTTAGGGTCATTGGATTACCGGTGGCTGGATTTCTTCCTTTTCGGGCATTTTTGGTTTTAATACAAAATTTTCCAAACCCGGAAATGAGAACATCCTCACCCGCTTCTAAGGTTCTTTTCATAATTTCCAATAAGGATTCAACAAGGGAAACCGAATCTTTTTTGGTAAATCCGATGTCTTTGCTGATGCTGGTAACAATCTGGTTTTTTGTAAGTGTCATTATATCCTCCTGACAAATTGTTGATCACAACAGCAAATTTACTTGATTTGGCCATTTTTTATTTAATTTCATTTATTCAAAATCAAGAGCCACGTACTGTTGTGTCATTTAAATGTTATTGGCAATATCTACATGTGCTTTGTGCAATGTAAATGCCATCTATATAATATAGACACGAAAATTTCGATTTTCTGACACTTTAAATGAAAAAAAATAAAAAAAATTTTTTCCTCGTTGATAATTGGAAATTTGTGAAAGAGCATTAAAGTATGTTAATAGTGGATCATAGACATAAATCTAAAAAATTTCAAGCTTTTTTTTCGATTTTTATTACAGATTTTTTATTACTATTTTTTTTGATACACCCATTCCGGATGCATTTCAAAAAGTTTTTTTAAAAAGCGTTCTTGTGGTTTTTCACTGATTGTCTTGGGGATTTCATCCAAAAACATCAAATAATCCGGCACACTATTCGCTTCAAGGCCTTTCCGCGCCTCCTGAAAGATATGATCCGGATCAGGTGTTTTATCCTTAAACAAAACAATGGCAGCAACCAGATCAGATTCACCCGGGGCATTACTTTTGGCCGGGATGCCAAAAACAGACACTTCGCTGACATCGGGATGCGCTCCAATCACTTTTTCCACTGTATCCGGTTGAATAAAATCCCCTGCACGACGTAATCCTCCACCCTTTCGATAATCAAAAAAATACCACCCATTTTCATCAATATGCGCAATATCACCGGTACGATTCCAGCCCCCTTCAGTTTTTTTGGCACTGGCCTCGGGATTATCAAAATAATTGACAAATGCATTGGACCAAATTGGCTTTGCAATGATTTCACCCTGAACATTTGGTGGACACAGCCTGTCATTTTCATCTACAACGCGCATTTTAAACAAGGCGATTGGTTTGCCGAAACTGCCAATAGGGCCTTTTCCAATGGGTTTTCTCGCAAATCCGCCGCCTTCAAGCGTTGAATACCATTCTAGAATTTTTACATCAAAACGTTTTTCAAAATCCTCCCAGATTGCCCTTGGCATCCCTGCACTTACAACCTGTCTGACAGGATTGTTACAATCTTCAGGCTTAGGAAGTTCATTATATATGCCTGCTGCAACCCCTCCCAGCATACTAAAAGATTTAACACCATATTGGCGCGTAATATCCCATAAACGACTCTTGGTAAATCGTGTACTAAACACCGCCTTGATACTTCGGTAAACCGCCGGGGCAAAGGTACATCCCTGTGCATTGCCATGAGTCAGGGACAATCCGGTATAGAGAACATCATTGTCCTGATAGTTCCAATATCGACTTAAAATATATCCATAGATGGGCATCCTGAAATTTTCGTTCAAAACACCTTTTGGATCACCAGTTGTTCCTGATGTATAAACAATTTGAAGTGGATGTGCGGGATTTTTTACTTGATAGTCCACTGGTTTGAAAGGGGAATTGATAATTTCCTCAGTAGACTGAAATTTTGATATATCCATCGATGCGGATTTATCAGGTTTTTCGCTGGCAAATATATGTAAGACATTCGTTATTTTATCTTTGATCGCATCCAGATGAATTAAAAGGTCTGATGTTGTAAACACTGCCTTGCTTTTAGAATTGGCAATTTGATGTGCCAGTTTGTCGCCACGGGTTCTGGGGTCAATAGGAACAATAATCGCACCGATAATACTGGCCGCTGCCATAAGATGAATCATTTCGGGATAATTATACATGATGACAGAGAAGGTATCACCTTTATTGACATCAGCCTTAAGAAGCGCTCTTGCAAATCGATGAGAATTTTCATGCAAATCCTGAAAAGTTTGTACTGTCTCAGGATAGTTTCCATTCTCAAATGCCAAAACAGGAAAATCCGGGCGTGTATTGGCGCGAATATCGAATAATTGGCCCAAAAAAGTCCAGTTAAGTTGTTTTCTTATGGCGAAAACAGTATTTCTCGTTTTTTCAAATAAGATGTGAGACATATTTCCCCATTTAATTATTTTTTATAATATGCATCCTCTAATTGTTTTGGCAAAGCAATCAGCCAATCACAACTGGTTTATTAAAATATTCGTGCGCTCTGTAACAGTTTCTCTGATACGACAGTTAACAATGTGTGCTTTTAAAAAATTTTTTATTAGATTAACGTGCATCATTGTTCAAACAGTCACTCTTGCCAGGCTATGTTCAAAAGTTTTGATATCTTGGCAAGACGCAGCCTTGATCAATAACGAATTAAGAGTTGGCAAGTTTGAAACAGCTTTAATCTTTTGAATGAGATACTCTGGAACAGAATCCAATTTAGTTTTGAGTACGTTAATAATTGACTCTTTTACTC
>Ga0272440_1000876_pt1 | contig 25294 bp, 23 predicted proteins | sample SSMMMBAug17_FD_192440 | JGI IMG/M metagenome (GOLD analysis project Ga0272440, IMG submission 192440) | Marine sediment archaeal communities from Little Sippewissett salt marsh, Falmouth, MA, United States - SSM-MMB-Aug17 | ecosystem: Environmental > Aquatic > Marine > Wetlands > Sediment ...
CCACCAATTAAGCGTTTCTATGCCATTCGTATCATTCCTAAAACAAACAATGCCTTTGTTGAATTTACCATTTCTCTCCAGGTATTTTTGTTCAGGAGAAAAGCGGTGTTCATGGATCATGACACTATAATTTTCTAATTCGTTATAAATAGGATCTGGTGAAGCGTAAAAAAAAAGATCCGCATCCAAATATGTAATAAGACTTATCAATGGATATATTTCAAACAATCGTAAAAGAATCGTTGGTGTAAGTGTCCAGTAATATTCAATCAGTGATCGATTATTTTTTGCCTTTTCTAGTGCGATATCATTTTTTTCAATTTCAGTTAACGAAATGGTGTAAACATGCTTGTAATTTAGCACATTCAGAATATTTTGTGTCAGCTTGTCGAGACAAATAACAATTATTTCATATGGCTTTTTTTCATATCGTTCTAGTGATTCTATAAGCGCCATACCTTTTGCGAGGTAATTGCGATCAAAATATGTACAATAATACCTTTTCATAGTTTATTGTTCAGAGGAATCTGGAGCTTTTTGGAGATTTAATTTATTACGCATCAGTTTGAAATGCTTTGTTCGTATGCTATAACCAACGTACTTCATAATCAAAATAATTTTCCCATAGTAACATAGTATTTATGATATCTGCCTTTAAATAAATGAGAGCAGAAAATGCTTTTTCACGTATTGTTTGAGGTGACATATGCATATCCAATAAGATGTTATTTTGCATTGCGTTTATTTCTTTGGGAGTATATTCTGAAAATATCAATTTATTATGTATTTTTTCAACAGACCAACGATGATTACTTATCTTTGCAGTGTTCAACCAAATGTCTTTACCGCGAGTCGGCGTTTCAATAAAGCCCCGCTTCCCTATTCTTATAATTTCACTGCACGCCTTTTCTGGATTAGCAGTATGCTCAAGTACATGAGAACAATAAACAAAATCAAATTCTTTATTTTCAAATGGCAATTTTTCAATGTTACATTCAAATACAGGTTTATCTTCAACGTATTTAAAAGGTTTACCTACTCTTCCATAATGGTGATCTTTAAGTGAAATATCTGATAAATGAGTTGCGAAAGGAAAAGGCTTATGACCACTACCTACATCAAGTACTTTATCTGTTCGGTTTATTCTAAACTCATAAAACCTTGATTGATACAAAGTATATCGGTCTTGATTGGCTAGTTTTTTGTATTGCTCATACAATTCTGCTAAAATTTCAAGAGACTGTTTTGGATAGGCATAGCTCAACTGTTCATAAATGTCTAAAGCTACATTGTAATCGTTTTCATCCATACAATTTCTTGCGTACTCTAACATTTTTTGGCCATCACTTACATCATAAAATGTTTTTTGACGATGCATTATCAATTTTCCAATTTAAAAGTTTTTCATTATTATCATTCATCTTAGGTTTTTTATGGCACGAAATATGTCCTCTTGCCCAGATTGCCATCTTCATAAAAAATTTCTGGCAAACCAAGTAGGCATATTTTATGCCATGAAAAACCAAAGTTGAACGATAATAGTTTGAAAGGGTTAAAACAGATCTATTATTTTAAGTTTATTAAGAATAGAAAGAGTATTAATCCAGTTCATTTTATAATTCCATTGCTGCTTGTAGCATGTAATTTGCAATTTAAATCCTGAGCCTGTTTGTTGTTTGGAAAAAAAGTCAGTTCCTCTTTGATAGCAATGATGGCTTGATCAACTAAGCCTAATTTTGATAAAGCAAACGAACGGGCATATTGTAACTTTGATATTTTATACTGACCAATTGTTGACAATCTTAATACAGGGTCCAAATATTTTTTCAATGCTTCAAGAAATTTTCCGGATTCGATCATTGCAAATCCTCTCTCACAAAGGGTGGGAATAATATTATGCTTGAAATATTTGCCATGAATTATACTTAGTAGATGCTTATCATTTGATACTATTGTTTGGGCTTTTTCATTGGCGATAGATAATAGAAAATTGGCAATACGATCAGAAGGACGATAAGGTTCATCAAGAATTAAATCCACCTGTTCTTTGAGAAAAGCATCAATTTTATCAATTCGCTGAAAATGTATTGATGATGATTTATATTGTAAAACAAAACCAGGAAAATCATAAATATCAATGGTGAAATTCGATGGTATTTCTGGTTCTTCGAAAGGATTAAATAAACTTTTTATCGTTTTAATTTGTTTTGAATCAACATAAACAGATGGAACTTTTGATATATATGCTTCCAGCATTGTGGTTGAACCATAATGAAATAATATACTACAATATGGAATAATATTACAAAATGAAATTGGATCAATAATTAATAGGACATTTTTATGCTTATTAAACACAGAATATGGATCTACCTCTTTTCTTTTATATAAATCAATTTCAGCAGGATGCATTTTCACAACAAACAGTAGGTGAGGGTTCTTTCTGGCACTATAAATAATTGCATCAATCCACATTTGTCTAAAAAATTTACATTTATTGATAAATATTAACCAATTATTAAAATCTTTCGTAAAGGTTTTGCTATTACTATCTACCAAATCGCCTGCTCTCAATATGTCATCAGAACTATACTCAGCATAGTGAAAACCTGTAACAATCAAAAGAATATTTTTCCGAGAATATTCATCAAGAATTGTCTTGACATATAAAGGCAATTCATTGTCTGATTGATTTCTTCCCAAATAGCTTTCAAATAATGGAGTACCAAAATAATGAACTCTATCTAAAGAAGATATTTTATTCTGTTCTAACAAGTTTTTTCCAATTATATTTGATGTTTTAGCCCCCCAGAATATCTCATGGTCTATGAGTGTTACACCATAATCATCTTTTCCTTCAAACATTTTTACCAGAGTTTTAGAATTAGTATTCAAAAGAATACCTTCAGTTCTAAACGTCACTAATAAAAAATTTAGTGCAAATTTTAAAATATATAGCCGATATGATAATGACTTTGCTGTTAATGGAAATGTTAAAACAACGTTAGGAGATATTTCTAGTATTTTTAATAAAAAGTCAGGGTCTAGCCAGTGAATAATGAAAACCTGAGCGTGAATATTTTTTTTTTCAATTGCTTGTTTGATTTTCTGCATTCTATCTTGTTCACGCAAAATCTTATTCATAATGAGAACTATTTTTATTACTGAGTTCATGAGTTGCATCCTAATTCATAATATTCTATCAATTCTTCTTATTGCTTCAAAAGCTTCAGCATAATTTGCTCCTATATTCACCCCGCGCCATTCAGCTAATAGTTTTAGGGCTTTAATAGAACGAGGATGTGGATATTCTCTTATTTCTGAAGTATACCTTTGCATGGCAGTAATTTTTCTTTCTAAATGTTTTTTATTAATCTCAATATATTGTGTTGGTAAAAAAGCACAATCCTTTGTTTGTGATTGCCATTCAGTAGATGAAGGAATTTCAAAAGAATAAACTTCTCGAATACAACTATTTTTCATGGGGCGGCATGCAGTTATAACAGCTTGAAAAGTAATTTGATGATCAATATTTAGATCATGAGCATGATGTGTAAAAATAGTCTGTGGATTGATTTCATCTATTTTTTTCTCAATCGTTTTAACAATATCTAACAAATCTACACTATCAAATCTATTATCAGGAAAATTTAAAATAGTAATGCTTTTTGCTCCTATAATAGCAGAAGCTTCCTTTGCTTCTGATTTTAGCCGGTTAAGTTCAGTATTATCGAATTGTAAATTTCTCTCACTTTTTCTGGAAGTAATTCCTTCACCAAGAATTAAGACATGAATTAGATCTCCATTTTCAGAAAATCTAGAAGCTACTCCTCCACAGCCGAGCACCTCATCATCCGGGTGTGCTGCAACTATCAATATCGTCTTCATTTTTCTCCAGTTTGTTTTTATATCTTTTGTGCAACTATCCACATATGTGAGGATAAGCAGTTATCTGAAAGCCATTTCTGAAATGAATCCATATATTTTTCCGATTCATCAATTAGTATTCGTCTCATAAAACCATTTTCAATGTTAATCTCACCTTTGTTTGCTTTTTTTCTAACAAGTTCTGCATCTAATTTTCCAGGTGTGATGATTTCCAAGATTTTAAAACCACAACCTTCCAAGAGTAATGATAATGAGTCAGGATGAAAATAATTCAAATGACTAGGTGGCGCAATGGTATCAGATTTATCTTGTAAAAGTAATAAATCAAAGCCCTTAATATTAGGAGTAGTAATAAAAAATAATCCATGATTGTTAAGCTTATCAAAAATATTCACTATATATGTTTTGGGATCAAACAAATGCTCTATGGATTCAAAGCTTGTTACAACATCAACTTTAATTGATGCAATATTTTCAATAAATTCTTCTAGAATATATAATCCTTTTTCACGACAAGATTGAGCAAGATTATGGTCTGGTTCGACAGCAAGAACTTTTTTAAAAAGCCTTAATTTCAATAATTGTTCACAAAAAGTTCCATCGCCTGCCCCGACATCCATAATTGTCTCAAATGGACTTCTATTTCTCTTACAATAATCAACAATTTTTTCTATTCTATCATGAATGATATGCTTTATTCTCGCCTGTTGAGATTTCGGAAATATGATCTCTTTCCAAAACTGGGCAGAAAGAGAATTTTGATAATAGTCAAATATCATTTCTTGTGTTGGTCTTGGATTAACGAAATATGTTTTACAAAAATCACAACTAACAATACGAAATCCATATTTACTGAATAAGAATGTGGATTCATTTTTATTGCAGGCAGGACAGTGAACGCGAACAAAAGAGTCCTTATTTAATAATACTTTTTTCGTATCAAGTATATGCAATCGTTGATTCTGTTCATATAAATCATCTGCTCTAATTTCATTTTCTCTCATAATATTTATCTTTCATTCTTATTTAAAAACCAAGAAATAAATAGTGTTGCCATCATGTCAGATGGTGCAGCAATTAGACCATTGTGGTTATAATTACCGATATATTCGATTTTCTTACCAGAAACATCAGATAAAAATCCGCCAGCTTCCTCTATTATGAGATGCGGTGGCGCCAGATCCCAATCTCGAACGAGGACATCTTTAACGAACAGATCTGCAGCACCTTCTGCAATTTTACAAATTTTTAAAGAAATACTTCCACATTCTACATAATGCGTAAAATTCAAAGCGTGATACGTTGATTTCGCAAGACCTCGAGGTTCTGGATAGTTGTCAATCAAAGTTTTCATGACAACATCTTGAGAACAACATAACCTTTTACCATTAATAAAAGCACCTTTTCCTCGCTCAGCGGTATATAATATATCAAAAACAGGTGCGTAGACTACCGATAATTGTGGAATATCGTTTTCGACAAGTGCAATTTGTGTTACGAATCCAGAATACCCATGTGCATAACTCGCTGTGCCATCAATCGGATCAATTATCCAATATTTTTTTGGACGAACATTAACGAATGATGTTGGATCTTCTTCACTTATTATTGGTATGTGAGATGGAATGTGAGATAATTGTTCAAATAGCATTTCATGAGCCAATAAATCCGCCTTTGCTTTGAACTGTCCCCCATCCCATTTTCCACCTGTAATACCGGCAGAACGCCATTCAATAAGCTTTCTACCTACATTTTTGGCAATTGATGAGAGTTTATCTATCATTTTGTATTGTATTAATAATTAATTCTAATCGTTTTTTACGAGGCAATGATTTCCATCCCAAAACAGTTTGAGCTTTTGAAGAATCCATTTGTATGACTGGTTGCGGAAAGGTGCCATATTCAACATGACATCCATCTATCATTTCAGCAATACTATCAGCAAGTAAGTTTAAACTACATGGTTCACCTGTTGCAATATTAAAACATAACCATTGATCACCTTGATGTTTATATGCTTTGTAAAAACTATCCACAACATCGTCAATATATATCACATCTATCCCTAAAGGTAAATCAGTATTAATGATAATTTGCTTATCAATAATTGCCGACTTACAAAAATTATACACAACACCTTTTTTTCTTTCTTTACTATAAACACCTGGAAATCGTAATGAAGTTATTGATATTCCTTGCTTAACACCAATTTGTAATAGTTTTTCACAACATAATTTACTGTTTGCATAATGTTCGATTGGCATACATGGAGATTCCTCTGTAATTATATTTGTATCTGGAATGCCATAAACTGTCTGAGAGGATGCAAAAATCAAGTGCTTAACGCCTGTCTGCAAGCAAAAATCCAAAAGATTTGCAGTTGCAATAACATTTTCCATATAAAGTAATGGAATATTTTGAACTCCTGGTATTGGTAATTTTTGAGGATTACTGATATTGGGTTTTATAGCTATATCAACATATCCTGCTAAGTGTATGACCGTATGGGGAATAATGTTTGCTGTTAACAATTCCTTGATATGTTCATGACGTCTCAAATCCGCTTTCCAAACATCATTTTGAATTTCTGCCTTATCAGAACGATATAATGGTGTTGCATTTAATCCTTTTTTTGATAAATATGGAATTAAACTTCTTCCAATAAATCCACTTGCGCCTGTTACTAAAATCATTGTTTTTTGATTCCATTTGATATTAATTAATCATCTTAAACCTACCCATAATCATGACATATATTTAGAAATCTTTATTAACATTCGTTTAATATTTGACTCTTCAGGTAATCTTCTTCTGTTATAAATTGATCATAAGTCTGACGTAAAAGAACAGTACCTTCTTGCCACTCTCCAAAGAAATGATTCTTTGTATCGCCTATGGCTTGATTTATCAAACCGGTTAATTCATCTATACCAGACGCAATAGTTAAGGAAATTGTTGTTGAAAACCGTGGATTTATTTCGAATGGAACAGGTTGCTGTGAATTTTTATCAATCTTTAGCTGCAAATTAAATGGTCCATTGGCTTTCATTTTCTCTTGAATTTCTTTCGCCATATTTTCAATAAATTGATTATATCGTGTTACAGCAAGGTATGTAATTCCCTTTTTTAAGATAATCTCTTTTGGCACAACAGCCTGAACCAAACCATCGCGCCAGACAATGACTGATACGGTAAACTCTTGTCCATCAATATATTCTTGCAGAAGAATCTGTTCAGGAGAATAGGGCAAACTGTTTATACAATCTTTCAAGTCATTTTCCGAGGATACTATTTTTATATGACGACTTCCCCTGCCGATACGTGGTTTAACGATAACAGGAAATTGAAGATCACCAGCACCTTGCGTTGCAAGTCTTGTTTCAGGAACTGAAATATCTTTTGATTTCATACATTGCATTAACAGGTATTTGTCAAGACAAAGTTTGACAAAATCAAGTTGTGGAAGTAATATTGATATGCCTTCATTTTCCAATTCCAAAACAGGAATTAATTCCTCATCCACGCCAGGAATAATAACATCTACTGATTCATTATTGCAAATATTTCTCATCGCATTAAGAAAATCAGGGGATTTTCCAGCAGGAATAATAAACCCTTTATCGGCAATAAACAAACCAGGAGCAAATTTATCCATATCTGCAGCCAGAACTCTAAATCCTGACTGTTTTAAATGCCTGATCAGCCCGGGTGATGGAGCCCCTCCTGCGCCTGTTAATAAAACTGTTTTCACTTCTTAAGTTTCCCTTTTAATCATGTCCCAGTCAAGAGGTGTTGCAAATTCGATATCTTTACTTGCACGACACCCCAAGATTCGTTTCATATAACGAACAGGTAAACCATGTCCTGGTCGGATAGATCGTATATTGTCATGCGTAAACAGGTCCCCGCATTTTATATTTTTAACAGCAAATAACGATCTTCTGAATTTATAACTTTTTACCTCATTTTGACCTAAAGAATAGTTCACTTTACCTATTGCTTTTTCTGCAATACGAACAGAATGAACCATCTCTTTAAATTCATGAGGTTCTAAGGAAAAAGCGCTATCAGGTCCTGGAATTGATCGTGATAAGGTAAAATGCTTTTCAATCATACAAGCACCAAAAGCAACAGATGTAACAGGGACAGCTATTCCTGTCGTATGGTCTGAAAGTCCAACAGGTACATGAAATGCATCGGCCAAATGAGGAATAGTTTTCAAGTTTATTTCTTCAGGATTTGCAGGATAAGCACTGGAACATTTAAGCAATAGAATTTGTTCCGCTCCAAATTCTCTAGCTGTATTAACAGCCTCTTCAATTTCAGATATGGATGCCATACCAGTTGAAATGATTAGGGGTTTACCTGTTAAGGAAATCTTTTCAATAAGTGGTAAATCAACAATTTCAAAAGAGGATACCTTATGAACAGGAACATCCATTTTTTCTAAAAAATCTAAACTTTTATTATCTACAGCAGCTGAGAATAAATCCAGCCCCATTTGATTTGCAATTTTTTTTAGCTCCGGTTGCCATTTCCAGGGCATAAATGCTTTACCATACAAATCATAAAGAGTATATCCATCCCAAAGCGTACCGCCATCAATACGAAAAAAAGATTTATTTGAATTTATTGTATGAGAATCTGGAGAATATGTTTGAAGTTTAATTGCGTCCGCGCCAGCATTTTTCGCAGCTTCAATGATTTTTACTGCGCGATCATAGTTTTGACAATGATTGGCAGACATTTCAGCAACAATATATATTGGATAGCCCTGACCAATGCGTCTTTGGTAAATTTCAATAAACATAAATCGCTATGCCCCTTGCCTTATTATATCCAGACTATTATTACCTTCATTAAACAATAAATCAATTACAGATAGATGAGAAATAAACTTTCCATGTAATTGATTATAATGTGGGTGATCGTATTTTTGAAAAATTATAGAAATGCCGGCTTCATTTATTTTTTCACTATCAATAATGGATCGGGCCCCTTCGGCATCATACATTTTTTTACAGTCAAAACTTTTACATATATCGATAATCCGATCATTTCGTTCTTCTCTAATGCCAGTTAAATTTGAGGAATAAGCATAGGGGGTTTTTATTTTTAATTGTTCACATAGAAAAGAAATAAGTGCAATATTTAAATCTATTAATTTTGTCCATCGTTTTTTGTAGATTTCTTCTAAGAAAGGAAAATATTTATCAAAGTATTGCGCTTTCTGATAATAAAATTTGATTGATTTTAAATGCTTACTAGCCCAATTTATTTGATTATTAATTTCCGAATCTACAATTTTTTGAAACCTTCGTCCTTTTGTAATAATTGGAACAGTCAACCACAGAAAGTTTTCATTTACTTTAATTCGATTTCTCTGCAACCAATCTTTTTTGATAAACTGAACATCATCAAGAAAAACAAATTGATCGCATCCTTGCATAAGCTCAAAAAAACCTAACCAGGGAAGATAGGTTGGTTGCATAATTCCGATAATTTCTCCCAAAACAATTATTTCCTTTTGAAATTTAGAATTTTTTGCACGATACGTGATGTCCCATCAGCCGGTATTAATTTTTTAGCTGATACTGACATTTTTCTTCGTAATGAAGGATTCACAGACAATTTTTTTATTGCATGCATAATTTCAGTATCAGAAATTGTATCATGAACGCCAAGATTAATTATCGATTCCTTGAATAAAATTGCTTCTGCATTTTGATCGTTGTTTTGACAAATAACTACTGATGGGATACCTAACGAACATGACTCATATAATAACGTTCCACCACTAATAATCGCAATATCTGCTTGCCACATTGATTCAGCTATGTTTGAAAGATTTTTGTTAATAAGAAAACGTTTGTCATTATCTATCTGCACAAGAATTTCGTCAAACCATGTGATCGCACTGCCTATTACAATATGAATATTAAAACAAAAATCTGTTTTATTCAAAATAGAAGTAATTCTTTTTGTTAATCTAGCAGGATCGCTTCCCCCAAAGCAAATAAAAACACGTTTTACCTTTTGTGAATTGTTTTTATTGATTTGACAATATTTTTGAAAATCAGGATGCAGTATAATGTAATCATTCCCATGCAAAAAATTTTGAATAGTTGTCGGAATTGTTTTTTTTTGAAGGTTTGGGCAAATTAAGATATCCTGATAGAACAATCCATTGCCGTCATCATCAATAGAAACAATGATTTTAGACATCTTAACAATATCAAACTGTTCTTGCATAGGAATTTTTAATATATCAACAATGGCAATATCAAAAAGTTTATCACTAAAAGCAGTGTTTAATTCATATATGTCAACCTTTATATTCTTTAGAAATACTTCTACCTGTTCTATGTTATTCGTTAAAATTGTAAACTTACAATGCGTATTTTCTATAAAACCTAACATCAAAGAACGACATCTGGACAAGTGTCCCAATCCAATAAATGTACCAGTATCTACTCTAAATAATATGTTTTTAACAATAATATTGTCAGTCATAACACTGAATACGATGGATTAAGTCGGCAAAGGTACATTCTTAAAAAGTTTATAAAGTCGGTCATTTCTTTTATAAATGCTATCAATATTAATATCTTGAGATTGTCTGACAACCGGATCAAATTGATAGAACCAAACTCTGGAAAGATCAAGGTAAAATTGAGTATCTTGTTTACTCATCCAGGGACGCAATTCATGAGAGAGAGTATCACTTCGATTTCCAGACAGATCAATACTTGAAAGGTTTTCGATAGAAAAATTAATTTTTTTTGAGAAATCAAATTTTGGAATAATATCATCCTTTGGTTGAGGAGTATAAATATATGGTATCATTCTCGAACTACTATTAATATTTCTTATTTTTATTGCCAGTTGAATACTGGCTGAGATATCCTCATCTGTTTCAGTAGGAAGACCGAACATAAAGTTTGTTGCAATTGTCTTGATTTCATTTTTCGTCAATTCTTTGATCAATTCGAGAACTCTATCTAACTCTATAACTTTATTTAATAATTTTTGAATTTTTAATGAAGCTGATTCTATCCCAAAACTAACAAGATCAATATACCCATAAATATATTTGAGGACTTGTGGATTGAAATCATATAAATTACCTGCTACTTGACTGATCTCATAATTACGTTCAATTGATTTTTCTAAAATAGAACAGGCTCTTTTTGTATTGATCAAGAAATTATCATCAATAAAGTGGAATTTATTCATCTTATAATAATCTGCCCAAAATTCCATTTCATCTAGAACATTTTGTGTTGATCTTGAGTACCATTTTTTTCTTCCTGAAAATGAGTTATGAAAACAAAAAGCACAGTTTCTCGGACAACCACGAGAAGATAAGATGAAAATGTAACCCATTTCACGAATTCCATGATTCCAGAGTTGAAATTTGGGGTAATCCAATGTATCAAGATCTCCAGTAAAATAGTAAACATCTTTAATCGTTATTTTACCATTATTAAAAGAACTGACATGAGGTATATCAGCAGGGTTGGCATTTTTTCCTAATGCATTTGCTATACTAACAACAGTTTTTTCACCCATTCCCATGGCAATATGATCAACAGGACAGCTTTGTAAACACAGTTCTGGCGAAGAAGTTGCCATTGGTCCCCCCCAAACTATAGGAGTATGAGGAGATATTTTTTTTATATATTGACTGATTTTTAATGCGTTTAGAATATTTGTTCCCATAAAAGTTGTCATACCAACAAAAAGAGGTGGGACAGCCATTGCATTTTCTATTTTTTTCATGTAATCAGTTTCAATCTGTGGATCAATTAACTCAACTTGAAAGCCCTCACGAATCAAAGGTGCTGCAATATATAATAGCCCAAGCGGCGGGTTCAGTTTGGTAAATCCATCCATCTCTTTTTCCAAAAAAGAGGTATTGATTAATATTACTTTCATAAGGATTGTTTTCTTATAATATTTGATTCTTCTTTCTGAATAAATTCTGAAAAATCATCTGATTTTTGTCGTACATTTCGATTTAATTTTGCAATTTCTGGATTACGATCCAAAAAATCAATAATTTCTGCTAATGTAAAGTCTTCTTTTGGATAAAAATGTTCACATATATATCTTACAAGTTCCAAATCTGTTTCCTCGTCAACACATAGTCTTACATCATATCTCTTAAAATAATCGGGGGGGTCCAGCAAAAAAATTTTAAACAATTCTGGATGACCATAAATATAATTTGTCGCATGTTCTCTGTAATGAACATCTTCTTCAGAAGTTTCATTCATAACCCGCTGCAAACTTGAGTATGAAACGACTTCACAGTCCATTCCCCTGGGAAAACCATGAACTGAAATGTTATTAGACACATAATCAACGGATTCGTGAAAATAACAATCCAATACCTGATCAATAATAGCAGGATCAACTAAAGGGCAGTCCCCTGTTATGCGAATAATCGGGTCTGCATTTTCTTGTGAAGCAGCTTCTAAATAGCGTTGAAGAACATCATTTTCACTGCCTCTATAAACATTAACACCTATTGATTTTGCAATTTCTTCAACAGGATCATCTCGTTGAAGTACGCTGGTCGCAACAACCACTTTGTTTGTTAACCGGCTTTGTTGACACCTTTGAATCACATAATAAAGCATGCTATTTTTATTCGCTAATTCTGCCAATACTTTGTTGGGAAGTCTGCTCGACCCCGTCCGTGCCTGAATTATAGCAACCGGATTAAAAATAGACATCCATAACCTCCTGATATCTATAATTTTTTTTCATTTCAAGGTGATAACCTCCATTGGTTATCTTATTATCTGGCAAATCCAGACGTGTTGTGTGATACCATTGGATAATCTCAAAACAAGAAAAAAGGTCTAATATTTCACTTTTTGAAAAAAAGTGCCACATTCCTATACGATCCTCATGATAGTTTCCGTCTCCGAGATGATTGTTGAATAATGGATGACAATCTGAAGATAAACTCGAATAGAAAAGACCACCATATTTTAAAACGCGATAAACCTCTGATACAATTCTTTTTGCATCTAAGAAAGTATTGTGTTGTATTGCAGCTCGATCAACAACAACATCAAAAAATTCATTTTCAAATTTTAGATCATCCATATTTCCTTGTTCAAGAACTTCATATGACAAATTTTTTTTTTGAAAACGTTTTCTGACCAATTCTATAACTGCTTTCGACTGGTCAATACCATAGATATTAAAACCAAAAGCCCATTTTGCAAACATTAAGTTATTTCCTGCACCACATCCAATTTCTAATAATTTTTTCCCCTTGGAATTATGTCCACAATTTTTTGCAAGAAAACTGAATACTTCTGTATAAGGTACAATATTTAATTCATTACCTTTATCATAAAAAGCTTCCCACATTTTATTACTTGGCATTTGTACTATCCTTGGTCTTTTGAATATGGTTCATTAAAATATGTGCCGATTCAAAAGCTGGATAAGTGTGTATAACAGCTTCTAATGTTTTTTTCGCAAAACTAATATCACCTGAATAATACGCAGACTGTGCTAAAAACCATCCACCAGACCAAAGAATACAACCAAGCTTTAAGGCTTTATAAATTTCTTCTTTTGCTTCAGCAAAACGATTTTCACCAAATAATATTAAACCATTCCATAAATGGTAATGCCCGCCTACAGATGAATCTTCTAATGATCCATAATCTTTATGTAAAGCTCTTACTGCTTCTTTTTCAGTTTCTGATAAACCAAAAGCAATTGTTTTTTCGGCTTCAAGTAATACATCCTGGTTAATATTTGCCCCATTAAACAAGCGACTTAATGTACACGCTCGAATACCTTTAGAAATAGAAACAGGATAGCCTGGTGGATAAATAATTGCAATGTCGCCCAAAATAGCAATAATAAAATGGGGATCAATATCTACTATGGCATCAAGTGCTTGTTGGAGTTCAGGATACTTTCGTTCTTTATCTCCTCTGGGTTCATCTACATTTGGTCGAACAGGTTGAAAAAAACGCACATTATCAATTAAAATAACCGTATCCTGGTTGTAGTATTCTTTGATAATCTTAAGTTCTTCAATAATTGGTGTATTTGTTTTACTTTTCCATGTTTTTGTTACAATTTCATGACAACTCAGCCAGCATAGTTTTCTTCCTTTGATACCGGGCAATATCATTCGAAGTAGATTTGCTGAATGATATAAATGAATATTTTTGCGATTTTCAATGTTTTTCATTATTACAGCCTGGTAAAGATCAGAAGCAGCTTCTATGTGATGGACATTTTGAAATATTGTGGATGATTCACTTGCAAAGTTTTCGTTAAATGATCCTGTTGCTATCAGCGTTTCTAAATTAAAAACAATCGCTATTTCACGCAAAAAATCTGAGGAAATCGGCATACCGAATGCCATAATTCGCTTCATTTCGAAGTTCAAAGCATGACATCCATTGTTGTCAGTTGTCAGGAAAATATTTTTCTCTCCTGTAACAGATGTCCCTGGTCCATAAATCGGAAGTAAATTTTCTGTTCTTTCTTCAATAAGATCAAGAACAAATTTCGCAACTGTTCGTGAAGCCCTTTTCTTTCTGGGGAATAGTGTATTAAAAGCCTGTTGTTGTTTTTTCCAAATTGGCAATTTGTTTTCATCATTGAAGTAATTATTAATATGCCGAATAAGTTCTTTCCGGGTTCTCAAATCAATTGATAATTCCATAAGATCAAAAATCGAGTGAAGACGACCATACTGATCAACTGTTAAGTTGTGGTATGGCCATACATATGGATGAAACACGACAACTGGTTTTTCTACAGCTAAAGCATCAATAAGCGCTGATGATGCCACTGAAATTACAAAATCTGAAATATTTGACAGTTGCATGGCATGTAAATTAGATATCATCCATTTTGAACGATCAAAACCTTTTAGTCTTGAGAGAAGTAAATCTATATTTTGGCGGGGATGAGGCTTGATCAGTAAAAAATTTTGCTTATCAGCAAGAATCGTTTCAGCGACTGATTCAATCACATAATCATGAATATCAGGTGGAAAATCTGTATATTGTGGATGCGTATAAGATGTCAAAAATAAATAAACCCTTTTAGCGCCAGCAGTAGCTTTTGTTTCAGCGTTTAGTTCGTTTGAATTAGCCAATAATTTGTTTATCCACCACGTGTCAAAACGAGGTGTTCCAACCACACTCACTTTAATGTCTGGTCGCGTTTGAAAAACAAGAGGCATCACTCCTTTGGAATCAACTAACAGATAATCCTGATTTACAACTATTTTTTGCCATCTGTTTGTCCATCTGGGTTGTTTAAATTTTTGGTCAATATATATATATGGCGCATCAGGATACATATATACATTGGCATAAGGAAATTTTTCTTTTGCTTTCAGGTTAAATTCATTTAGACTGCTATGAGCAAATACAATCCGAACATGTTCAGGGTTAATTACATTTTCAAGTTCCGATTCGTAAATAATATCATCCGATATATTGTTTAATTCTCTGTATAATGTGCGATTATTTATCTCTTGTTTATTTCTTAGATTATAAGCCCTCCATTCTTGTGAAAATACAGATACGATTCGCCAATCAGGCTTTAATTCTTTTAATTCAAATAGAACAGGTGCAAGCCAATCGATCTCTCCCCAGGATGTTTCAAAATAAGCGATAATAATATTTTGATTGCTAAATTGTGTTAACATCTTGTATTTTCTACCTTTACTACAATAAAAACATATTTTACCGGACATCTTCTTTGACTTCTAAAAGCAATCCGGCTTCAAGTAGTTTTTCCGCATCACTCTGCACGTCCAAAACATATGAACCAATCAATTCTGCGATATCCACGAGATCCCTTGTTCCATCCGCATAGGCAAGAAGATTCATCATGTCGCGAACGCTTCCTCCGGATTCCTTGGTGCTCAATGTCGGGTAAAGCCCTCGTTTGCCGAGTTGTGGCTCACACTTGCATATAAGGTCGTACTTCTTGTTTGCTTCCAATGTCATCAAGCATTTCATTAACACATCGAAACCGCCTTGGAGCCCCTCGGGTGTTACCAAGGTCAGGTCATCTTTCGAGGTGTGGTACTCATCAAATTTCCCAGGTTTCGTGCGCATAACGGTTACGACTGGGAGACGTACGCCGGGAGAGCAATACTGTCTCTCGTCGCTTCCGCGCTCAAGAAAGGAATATTCGAAAAATCCCGGACAGTGATGTTTGAAAACATGAGTCGCAACCTTGTCCGCAAGTGTGTCGGAGAATGGTGTATGGAGCAGAGAATAGTTGCGCTCGTCACCGATACAGGACACAACAAAACCCGCCACGGTGCGATACTTCATCACGTCCAGGTTTCTGCTCAAGTAGACAATCGATCCGATTGTCTCAGGAATAAAAACAATCCTGTACGAGTATCTACGCGATGCCAGTGACAAAAGCCAACGGGCCAAGGCCGTTGTGACCACTGGGCCACTGAGTTCGTTGTTCGCCATAGAGGGATGGCAGACAAATGTTGAGAGAAGAACCTCTTCCTCTGTCTCTCCCGGAATCAATATCTCTCCGTATGTGAGACTTCCTTTCTTCAGAGAACTGTCGATATGGACGTGATAGTAGCCGTGAGGCAGTCTCCTGCGTTGGTTTTCTGTAAGGCAGAACCCCCATCTCTCTTGGTAATAGGAGGTAATATAGGGAATGGCATCTGGTTGTTCGGACAACGAATGCAGATGCTCCTGCAACTCCTCCAGTGGCAGTTTGATATCCACGGGTATGGAGTAGCCCACCAAATGCAGATTGCAGTCATTAAAGTCAACAATCTTGTTCCCTTGAGGATTCTTGATCCATGCTTCGTTTACGTTCCACTCTTTAGGAACAGTCCAGTCAAAAGCCTGAGTACCGCTTGGGACTTCGTGTATGGTCATGGCATTACCGAGCTGGCTGTTGAGGTAGCTAAGAGTTTTGCGTACTCCATCACCGGTTATGCTACGATAGATCGGGAAAAGGTCTTTCGCCCATTCCCACATGATGCTGCCCATATCTTGCCTCGCTGCGTTCAAGTTTGATATCATGATTTACTCCAATACAGCATAGCTGGTGATTGAGCTGAAAGGCATGCGTCTCAAGTTGAGCTTTTGCAGTAATCCCAATTCTTTCAGCGCGGTCGTCTCTCCTGGAAAACCGATGTGATTTAGCTCATCAAAAGCCAGCACCCCCCCCTTTGGCATGACAGACAAAACCCGCTCGAGGCAGTGCTTGGTGGGTTCATACAAATCAAGGTCGAAGTAGGCCAGCGCAACGATCGTCTCCGGGTGATCGTCAAGATAGGCATCCAGGGTCTTTGTGACGTCTCCCTTAATAATACTGTGCTTCTCTATGTGCGGAATCGGCGCGTTGCTCTCGTGCGCAGATAGTATCGCGTCGAGTCTCTCCTTATGTCCCTGTAAGACTGAGTACTCGCCCACGGCAACGGCTTTGTCTGTTCCATCCTTCCGGGACACATTGGGGAAGCCTTCGAATGTGTCAAATCCAATTATTGAGCGGTTGTAATTGTGAGGTTCAAACACCCCCCTGAAAGACGTGAAAAGCGCCATGTTCTGCCCCCAACGAACACCGAACTCCATAACCGACCCGTGAACCGGAACTATCAACTTGTAAATTTCCATCATAAAGAGGAAACGTCCCCATGTCTGGCGTGTAATGAACAGCCCCAGGTTTAGCAGGAGCTGGTCATCAGGAACCACCCCCGACTTGAGAGCCTGGAGCAGGCACTCCTGTCCTTGTGTTTCAAGTTCTTGTGGAGATACATTCATATTAGTGCTCCCATGTCGTGAAAATCATCTGGTTTTTCCACTAGTTCAATAATAAATCGCAAGGGTGTGAGCATGAACACGACTTTCCGTCCCCCAAAGGCTACCGCTGGCATGGGCCGACCGAGCGGCATGCATCCGTGCGCTCTCATGCGTCCGAATGCCGCCTCAATATCATCCACTCCGTAGGCAACATGATTGAGTATGTTCTTACCGTTCTTTAATACATCGCTCACGGGATTTTTTTCCCCAAAGGGCGCAACCAGCTCATACAAGATGCCAGAGGCCTCTCTGCAAAACTGGACGGTCACATGATGCCCGGGATCGTCGATCACGTTAGAGAACTGGACCTCGGGAAATAACGTACAGATCACGTCTCGTCCATTGACAACGTCGCTAACAAACAGTCCGATGTGATGAAACTTCATTCTCTTCCCTCAGTGATGAGAGCGCTCTCGTCGTTGCGCAAAAGAATCTCGGCCTCTCGATAGAAATCCTGACATGCGATTGTTATCAGGGCAAAACGTCCCACAGATGCTTTGTGCAGGAATCCTGGTTCCGCAGCAGCAATCTTCAGCCGGGATAGATCTGTGCCGGTTTGACGATCAAGATAGCGGACGTAGTAACGGATCACCCCTGACTGGTCAGAGCCGTTTCTCGATATCGTGTACGGAAATGCTTTGAAGTATCGATAGCTAACGCCGACGCTCTGCTCAACATAGTGAGTAAACGTAACTCGATCAAAGCTACAACCGAGACAGGCAATGTACGCATTGCGGTTGTGCAACAGATCGAACAAAGAGTTTGGTCCGAAAGTATCACCAACCTCGACAGATGCGAGCTCCAACGCGCCGCTCCCCCGTACTGCAACACTGAAGATCGGGTCACTTGATCTGCGGACACCGGGGAGCTTTCTGAAGTACTCAGTCAAAGCACCAACTGTACTGGGCGTTTGCTCAACATAGAATCGCTCTCCTTTGGTCGCACTATACGTGAATGTCGGAATAACAAGGGTCCCATCGGAACCTAGTACATCATCCATCGCTTCGAAGAAAAGCATGTACCTATCCTCTTGGTCCATCGGTCTTGTTTGGGCAAGCACAATGGCATCTGAGTGCAACATGAGCGTATCGCCCGATTGGATTCCACAGTTCCGGAAGGCGGATACGATGTCATGTTTCGAGATATACTTCATCAATCCGCAAGCCCCTTTGAGTTTAACGCCGCGGCTATGTCTTCAAGACTTTTCATTTCTGTCATCTCGTCCATCGAGAAGCGCACACTATATCGTTCTTCCACCAAAAGCAGAAAGTTGAAATGACCCAGCGAGTCCCATTCCGCCAATGATCCAACCCTCGGATTGTCTCCCAAGGTACTCAAGTCCGCGTCGGGGAACTGTTCCGCGAGCAGTTTCTGCAGGGTCGCTACGTTCATCATTAGAATAACTCCATGTTGTTTATGTTGAGACTTGCCACTTCGCACGTGAAGCACTGTCCCGAATTGTCAAGAGCATTGCGGAAACAGAAGGCCTTAGACAGTACCTCTTCGGTGACCGGACTCAACCCCTGTTCCGGCAGGAAAGCAGCAACGAAAGCATTCTTGGCTGTGGGCACGTATTCGGCTAGGAGGCGAACACACCCACGTTTCTTCAGTCGTTCGACCAAATGATCCAGCATCCAGCATTCCAGACGGCGGCCCAACACGCGGCAGCTTAGAAGAAAGGTATCAAGGAACGCGACATCTTGCAAGACATGGGCTATGGAAAGCCCGACTATGCCATGATTGCCGAACCGGTCCTTAAATTGCACAAGGAAAGCTTCGTAATCTGGTGAATGTGATATCTTTTGAAGATCGGCTTTTACATAGCGTATCGTTCTCAGATTGAACTGGTTAGTTTTCATACACAACTGCTCGGCACGGCTAAGGGTTTCTGTCGCGAGAGGGAGCGCAACCGGGATCATTTCCAGCGATCTTAGAAAGCTCTCCTCATCAGTGACAAGCTTGCGCTCAGCAACATACGCAGCACGCTGCCTGTATTGTTCGACCTTCTTCCGATCTTCTTCACTGACACTGAATGTGGCGAGTTCACTAAGAGACTGGAGATAGGCGGGCCACTGATTCACGTCATCAGGCACTTTTAGGGTTCGAACCTGTGGCAACGCCTCACTCATCGCTTCCCGCTCGAACGGACTATCATCCCAAAAGATGAAACTGTCCACTCCCAAGCCCAATTCCTCCGCCAACTCTAAGAGATTGTTGGGCTTCGGACACCAGTTCAGTCGAGAAGTTGCTATGTCAGACTTTTTGAGTTGCATCCCCGGATGCTTCTTAAAGACATCCCAGACATCCTGCTCGTTGTTCTTGCTCAAAAGCGCCAGGATAATCCCTCGTTTAGCCCAGAACCTCGCCACACGCTGGAAGTCAGCATAAGCGCGGCCGACTCCATCGCCGCCAAGCGCAATCCCATCCAGTCCGGCTTCACCGACAACGCCACCCCACAATGTGTTGTCGCAGTCCAGAACAAGAACTTTGTGGGCCGCATGAGCAATCCTGTGAAGAATGTCCCCAACAGCATGTGCCAAACAGTCAAGTCCGCGGAAAGAGAATCGACAACTCGACAGGTAATAGTTGCGCGCGTCAAGGAACGAGTCCATTCCTTTTTCCGCAAACTCTTCGTCCAAAGAGATTACATAAAGCGAGGGAAAGCGATCGGTCAGCGTGTACAGGCTAGCCTCAATCCGTCTTGCAACTCGCAGCCGTTTCGACTGACTACGCGCACCAGCAATAACACTCTCCTGTGCCCACGTCAGAAAAGCGACTATGGTCGTGGCTTCTGAGTTCTCCAGACGGTATACCAATGGCCCCAGCCGAATGTCTATCTCCTTGCTGATCGTTGCCTCATTTTCAATAACGACACTATCGATTTCGATAAGATCCTTCAGACACATGACCCACACTGCAGGATAATCTTCTTCGTTCATTAACACCTGCGCCCAGTCCCCATAAATCCCGAAGTCAAGCGACCAATTCTTTTTGAGCACGTCCCAAGCCTTGTTTCGAGGGAGCAGGTTTGATGTGCCGGTAATTTTCAGCTTATTCATTGTTCCTCCATGACAAGTGTCGTCATGTCAAGACTCATTCGCTATTGTATTACAATACATTTTGGAACATAATGCCTTTCGGGCAAAAAATAGTGTTTTAACTGATTCTCAAAATAAACTTAAATATTGCAAAAAATTTCGTGCTTTCTTATTAATCACTTAATATCTTACTTACTTTTATTATCTGTTGTTAATTCTTAATTTTAGCCTAAAATCTTTTTTTATATGATCGTCCAACTTTGGTTTTTCCTGGCATGAAACATGCCCATTTGCTTAAAACCAAATTTGTTGGATTAAATGTGCAGCAAATTAAGAGGGCAGATTTGATGCCAGGAAAAACCAAAGTTGGACGATCATATTAATTTTTATTAATTTATTTTTGGATTGGACAAATTAGCTTTTGGAAACAATTAATTCAAAATATGCCGTATCCCTAAGCCTAGCAAAAGTTGATTTTGTAAGTTTTGTGCTAAAGCCCATATAGACAAATGGGTTGCAGATATGAACAGGCTCTTTCCAAACAATCTATCCTTGTTTTTGTAAAGAGCAAAGTTTTTTACCTGCTATTACAGCTGTAATGCATACTTTGGGAAGTGATCTTAAACGTCATATCAACATTCATTGCATTATTGTGCAGAGAAATATACACGATATGTCAAAAAAACGCAATGGCAAAATAAAAAGATGTCAGTTGTTCTTTTGAAAAAACCAGATATGATTCGTCAATCAGGCTTTAATTCACAGAGCACAGGAGCAAGCCAATCGACCTCTCCCCAGGATGATTCAAAAAAGGCGATAATACTACTATAATTATTGGATTTGGTTAACATCTTATTTTTTATGCCTTTACTACAATAAAAATATATTTTTCCGGACCTTCAAATTGTTCCCAGGTGGTAACTTTTGTCTCATTATATTTTTTGGTAAAATCGTCTTTAAAATCATTATATGTTCTGAAAGTTAGAATTTTTTTACCTCGATTTGTATACAATTTTCTATAATCATGAGAAATGATATTGGTTTTAAATATCCTTTTTTCTCTAAGTTCATGGGTTGTATTTTCCATATCCCATTCTAAATGAATGATGTACTTATTTGAAATGCGTATCATTTCATCAACAGCCAAATCTATTAGATCAGGATGAATATTCATATAAACGCCAAGTGTAAAGCCAATATCAAAGGCATTATCTTTATAAGGCATGCAACATGCGTCCCCTTGAACGACAGGCATCTCAATTGTTGGTAAATATTTCCTGGAATTGAATAATTGTGGAAAACTAAAATCCAGACCGCCTATTGATACATGCGAAAACTCCTGCTTTACGCGCTTGACATTCCATCCAAAACCACAGCCAGCTTCAAAAAAACTATTAAATTCTAAGGTTTTTAATTCTTCAACAAGCATATCCTGAAAAAAACGTTCGTATTGTATATGACCGGATTCAATAATTTCCGAAAAATATTCTTTTCCTCTGGTGTTCCAATAATCCTTCTGATCTTTTAGTTTTTCAAAAGTAATTCCAAACAGTTTATACAGATAGTATCTGGCATACCATTGAATTTTATATTTTGGAATACCCAAAAACTTTTTCCAATATGTATCATTGCTCATTATTTATTCCTTTGCTTAAAACAAATACTTCTATATGTACTCAACTTCATTTGTAATTTGTTCTTGATTCGCAATTTTTTTAGGCTCTTTGATTATTTTTGCCCCATGATGACAATTTTTGCAAACTTCAGAATCTAAACGCTTTCCGTCCAAATGTCTTTGTCTTTCTTTCTGTTGTTCTGAATCCCATATTTCTTTTAGACTTTTTTCCTGAACATTCCCAAGAATTTCATCCTGTCCAAAATCTGAGGGGCATTTCAATACATAACCTTTGCTTGTAACAGATAATCTTTGCCATAGACGATAGCATACATAGTTTGGATCAGGAACAAAATGAATGTTTTGATAATCGAAATCGATATTGTAGGCAATTTTATCAACGATGTTGTTCATTATCTGAAAATATTCATCAGGATTATCTTTTATTGCAGACCATATTGTCTGAACTTTAAAAAGCGGTTTACTGCTTTTCATTTTATCACGAACACTGCGAAACATTTCTATTTTCGATAATGTATCCTCATACTTTAAAGGTGTACGAACTTTTTCATATGTATCTCTTAAACCATCAAAAGAGACACTTAAACAATCCAGATCTGCTTTAATAAAACCTTCTGCCATTTTTTCTGTTAACAGGCTACCATTAGTGTTTACCCAAACCTCTTTAATACCTTTCTTTTTTGCATAATCCACCATTTCAACAATTTGAGGATTAACTGTAGGTTCTCCTCTCATACTAAATTTTAATGTAAAAAGATTATATTTTGCACATTCATCAATAATTTTACAATAAAGATCAAAAGGCATGACACCAGATTCAGGAACATTGATGTACTGTCTAAAGCAATGTTCACATTTGATATTACAACTACTTGCAGATTCAATATCTATATTTAAAGGAAATTTGGGAACGATATTAAATTGATGAAAATAGTTCCACTGCACGCGATTCCAAAGATAAGACAACATGTGTCCCTGACCCCTTCTATAATGATTTTGAATTTCTTCTATCCAAGAATTCATGTTAAATTGCAATGCATTTTCTTTTATACTATGTGCAAACATATAGTTTCTCCTTAAGAGTTTGGCTTTCACCTTTTTCATGAAATAATGAAAAACTTTTTTTATGTCTTATTTTAATAAGTTTTAGAAAGTGATCCCCTGTTTTGATATACCAATTATTGTGATAAAAAAATGGCTTTCCAACAACATGGTCAGGAAAAGTATCATCCTTTTTAACTATTTCAGCTTGTTCAAGAATTATTTTTTTTCCACAATGATAAAAATACGCGCCAGGATAAGGTTCAACCAGTGCTCTAATTAGATTTCTAATTTGTTTAGCCGAATGATTCCAGTTAATTTTTCCGTCCTTCGGTTTTCTCGGCCGAAAATAAGTCGCATGACTTCTTTCCTGTTCATACCCGGAAAATTTTTCAGTTTCCAAAATATCAAACAATTGTTTCAGCAAAATATTTCCAGCTGTTATTGTTTTCTTATACAAATCCATAATCGTATCATCATCTTTAATAGATAGTTTTTTCTGCAAGATTATCTTTCCATCATCAAATTTTTTGTTTATATGATGAATCGTAATGCCCGAATATTTTTCTCCATTGATAATCGTCCAGTTTAGCGGATGCCTTCCTCTGTATGCTGGTAAAAGTGATTGATGAATGTTAACAATACCTTTCTTAGGAGACGAAATAACATTAGGTGGCATTAACTCGGAACAACCAAAAACGATAATAAGATCAGTTGATGCCGGATGCTTTAAGAAAATTTCAGTTTTAATCACAGGGATGTTTTTTTGGACAGCGAAGTCATATGCAGAACCAAAATACTTTTTTGCTTTCCTTCCTGTTATTTGTTCACAAACAACAGCTTGTAAGTTTGAGGACTGACGAATCACTTTTAGGAAAGGACTCTCGTTTCCTATAAAAATGGTATTTATTTGCAATTGTTATTCTCTTGAATTAGTAGTTTCTCCAAACTCTACCTTTCCAAACCATATCATCTAAATCCCAATCTTGAGGAATCCATTGTACACCAAACTTTTTTGCCCCATGCCTGCAATGTTTACAAGCTTGAATTTCCTTACGAAGATTGTTTCGGTGCTTCGTTCGAATCATTTTTAATTTTTCAGAATGCCAGGCCTGTTTTAAATTTATTTCCGGATATCTTATTTCAATGTGTTTTCCATCTTTGAACAATTTTTTAGGCAGGCATCCTATATATCTTCCCAGCGCTAGGTCATCTTCTTCATTATGGGAACCAGGGCAAGGCATAATTGTTCCATTTGCACTCACAACAAGTCTTTGAAAAGGGTACTGACAAAACCAGTTGTCCATGATTGCATCCTCTGGCATGGTAGCCCCTCTGTAATCCATCATTTCATTTATGGTCACCAATCCAACACCTATATTCTCCATATATTGTTTATATTTTTTAGGTGTTTTAGCAATAGCTGGATATATTGTATTTGTCCGAATTTGAGGTCGATGTAAACCTGATAGATCTCGCACTTCAACAATTTTTTTTATATTGGTAATAACCGATTCAAAAGGATCACTGGATTCTTTTCTTTCAGATTTTCTAATTTTATTATAATCCTCAGCAAGTCCATCCACTGAAAAACTGATCCAATTGGGTTGTGCTTTGACAATTTTTTCAATCATTGCATCATTCAAAATTCTGCCATTACTTAAACAAGTTATTTCTAAAATACCTTTATCTCGTGCATACTGAAAAATATCCCCAATATCATGATATGTTCCATTGGAATCCTTTGCTTTGTACATTGTCGATTCACCTCTCCATGAAAAGAGAATGCTATAAACCCCCAATTCAACACACTCATCAATTAAGTTTATTGCAGTTTCCCATGG